>Ga0193752_1001184_pt1 | contig 22319 bp, 18 predicted proteins | sample H1c1metaG_FD_144924 | JGI IMG/M metagenome (GOLD analysis project Ga0193752, IMG submission 144924) | Soil microbial communities from a riparian zone of the East river system, Colorado, United States - H1c1 | ecosystem: Environmental > Terrestrial > Soil > Riparian zone | place: USA: East River...
CATATTACTAAGATACTCCCCTCCAACGCACGGCATAAGGACCTGAAAAATTATCTCGAAAGATTAAAACAGTTGGGGATAAAGGGTGACCAGGTCGGCGTTAGCAACCAGAATCGCGAAATCTACCAGATGGAGTGGGGCACGGGCCGAACAAAGGTTTTCCTTTGGTCGCAGATGCATGGCGACGAACCCACCGCGACGTCTGCGTTGATCGACATGTTCTCGTATCTGCAAACCAACCGCGACAAGGATTGGGTCAAAAAGCTATCCGAAACCGTGACGATCCGGGCCGTACCGATGCTCAATCCGGACGGCGCCGATGCCTATCAGCGCAGAAACTGGCAGGGCATCGACATAAACCGCGACGCCGTTAACCTGCAAACACCCGAGGCCCGCCTCCTAAAAAAGCTCCGCGACGAGTGGTCGCCCGAGATCGGCTTTAACCTGCACAACCAGCAAGCGCTCACCACCGCCGGCCGCTCAAACCGCCAGGCGGCGATCTCGTTCCTGGTCGTCTATGGTGACGAGGCGAAAACTACCAGCCTCGGGCACGAGCGCAATCGCCGGCTCGCCTCGGCAATGACCATCGCTCTCGAAAACTTTATGCGGGGCTATATCGGCCGTTACGACGACGAGTGGTCGCCCAGCGCCTTCGGCGACAATTTCTCGGCCTGGGGTACACCGGTGATTTTGATCGAAACGGGCGCTCTCCATGGTAAGGACGAGATGTTTCTCGTCAAGATGAATTTTGTCGCTATTCTGACTGCCCTTAACGCCTTGGCGACTGGCAGTGAAAAGAATCTAACCGGCGCAAACTACGACCAGCTTCCTGAAAATTCATCCGGCCGTCTATTCAACATTATCTTTCGTAACGCAACCGTGATCGACCGGGCCAACGCCCAAACATCAGCTCTTGCCGACATCGCCGTCAACGTCGACCGCCGCCGGGCAGAATTCACGCCTCCCTTTTACATCCGCCAGGTCAGCAGCCTATCGGCTTATAGTGGGCTCGAAGAGTTCGACGTAAGCGGCTACTACGCCGTTGCTCGCTTTACCTCTATCAAACCCGGCGAATTCAGCGAGCTTCTATTCTATAAAAAAGACCGCACGGTGGATTGGAACGCGCTCGAGCTCGAAAAACAATACCCGCCAGACGCGATTTTTTCGCTCGGAAAATGGCACAAAGGCGCGGAATTGTTCACGAAAAAGTGATGCAGCTGTCCCACCTCATTTGCGAAACGTAATGCGGCTATGCCGCTCGATGTGCGGAAAAGCTCCGCTTTTCCGCCTGGGTCGCGATTAATTTGGAGGCTCCGCCTCCGCTGTCTTTGAGACGGGCGACGAATTGAAAACATCATGCGCAATTTGAGAATATAATGTATCGATTAAATCGAGTAGTAATTTCCGCTTTACAAATAACCAACTAAGCTCGAAAATTTAAGTCGAGAATGCTGACTCTCCTGAAGATCAAAAATATAGCCCTGATCGACCGTCTCGAGATAGAATTCGGCGCCGGGCTAAATTTGCTTACAGGCGAAACCGGCTCGGGTAAATCTATTATTGTAGATAGTTTAGGAGCGCTCACCGGCGACCGCGTATCCTCCGACCTGATAAAGGAGGGCGAGCAGTCTGCCCAGATCGAAGGCCTGTTCTCGCTGCCCGATCCGGCAGCGACGAGCGGGATATTCGACGAGGCGGGGATCGAGATCGAAGATACTGACCTTATCGTCCGCCGCGAGCTTTCCCACTCCGGCAAGAACCGCATTTTTATCAATAATCAGCTCGTCACACAGGCCTTTCTGAAAAAGATTGGCCCGTTCCTCGTCGACATTCACGGCCAGGGCGAGCAAACTACGCTATTCTCCCCCGCTTATCACCTCGACGTCCTCGACGAATTCGCCGATCTCAAACCGCTGCGGCAAAAGGTTGCCGAGATCCATCACCATTGGTCCATAACAAAGACCGAACTCGGCATGCTTGAGCAGAACGAGGCCGAAAAGCTGCAGGCGATGGATATATTGAGGTTTCAGGTGGACGAGATCAGCCGGGCCAATATCGAACTAGGTGAAGACGAGCAGCTTGAGGAAGAAAAGCGGCGGCTCAACAACGTCGAGAAACTTTCCGCCCTGAGCGGCGACGCATTCTCCCTGCTTTACGAATCGGACGATGCAGCGACCACGACGCTCGAGAAAGCGGCGCGTAAAATCGAGGAATTGGGCGAGTTTGAGTCGAAATTCGCCGGGTATATGGAAGGGATCAAAACCGCCCAGGCCGTGCTCGAAGACCTTGCCATCTCGGTCCGCGATTTCCGAAACCATCTCGAATTCTCGCCCGAGCGCCTCGCCGAGATTGACGATCGCCTTGCCGAGGTCGCGCGCCTGAAACGTAAATACGGCGGCAGCATTCACAGCATTTTGGCGCATTTCGCCGAATCCAGGGACAGGCTCGAGGGCATCGAAACCGCCGAGTTTCGCGAGCAGGAGTTACGGCAAAAGCTTCAGGGGTTTCGCGCGGAGTATATTGGGGTCGCATCATCATTGCACGAAAAGCGCGTTAAAGCGGCGAGGAAATTTGAAAAAGACGTGGAGCAGAATCTCAAAGCCGTCGCGCTCGAGAAGGCTAAATTCGAGGTCCGCTTCGAGTCGCCCGGCGAGATCCAGTTGAACGACGAAAATTTTGATAAAGGTTTTACCGCCAGGGGCTTCGACGCGGTCGAGTTTTACTTTTCCGCCAACCCGGGCGAGTCGCCTAAGCAGCTTGCAAAGGTCGCCTCCGGCGGCGAAGCATCGCGATTGATGCTTATACTGAAAACCACCGCCCGTGCTGCCGATCACGAAAAAGCTGTCGTTTTCGACGAGATCGATGCCGGCATAGGTGGCCGCGTGGCCGAGGCCGTCGGGCTTAAACTCAAAGAGCTCGCAAAAACGCAGCAGGTCTTGTGCGTAACCCACCAGGCGCAGGTCGCATCGCAGGCCGATCGGCACTTTATCGTCGAAAAATCTATGAGCAAGAGCAGCACAGTTGTTGCCGTAAGAGAATTGTCGGGCGCCGAACAGGTCGAGGAGATAGCCCGCATGCTCGCCGGCCAGACTATCACCGAAACCGCCCGCCAGCACGCACGCGAGATGCTCTCCGCCGCGGGATAGATTTTATAAACTCCCCCACTTGAGAGGCCTCGATTGGAAAACCGTCCTTAAGGTCCCCGAAGGGGACATATGCAATAGCGTGGGGTAAAGCGAGCAAATGCGAGCGTCACCCCACGACCGATGGCGAAAGGTTTTCCAACCCTGTAAGGGTTGAATGATCGATAATTTACATCTACTCCTTCAGGGTCCGTCGCTTCCACATGCTCAGGCGTATCCCGTCGTTCACAACTTTTTACCCGCTCCGCAAAACGCGCCCGCCTAAATCGTCTCCTCTTAGCTGTTACCCGACGTTAAATTTTTGTTATATTGTTAGTAGAGTTTTCTTATAGAGCATGGCCCTGTTTCTCGCTATACAACTGATCTCCCGGTCCGCGCCTCAAAGTCCCCGCGGGCAATAAATTTCTATGAGTTCTGAAGTACTAGCCAAAGTCATTCGCGGAGACGCGGTCGAATCGATCCATCGCGGCCACCTGATAATTCTCGGGGGCGACGGCGAAGTCGTGCACTCGGTCGGCAGCCCGAAAACCGTCACGTTTATCCGCTCCTCCGCCAAACCCTTCCAGGCTATCCCGTTTATCACGAGCGGGGCCTGCGATGAATTCGAGTTTTCCGAGGAAGAGCTGGCCCTGGCCTGCGCCTCGCACTCGGGCGAGCGTATCCACGTCCGCATCGCCGAGCAGATGCTTATCCGGCTTGGGATGTACGAGGCTTATCTTCGCTGCGGCGCGCACCTGCCCTTTAACGAAAAAGAGGCCGAGCGGATGATGCGCGAGGGCGAGCAGCCCACCCAGCTTCACAACAATTGCTCCGGTAAACACGCCGCGATGCTGGCCGTGGCTAAGCTGATGGAAGCCGACCCGCAAACCTACGAGGAGCTCGATCACCCCGTACAGCAGGCTATTCTCGAAGCTGTTTCGACCTTTACCGAAGTCCCCGTTAAGAAAATAAAGATCGGTGTCGATGGCTGCGCCGCGCCCAATTTTGCCCTGCCCGTCTCCGCAATGGCAAAGAGCTTTCTAAATCTCGTCTCCCCGCCCGAGGAGATGGACCCGAAACTCCGCAGTGCCGCCGCGCGCATATCCACCGCGATGGTAAAATTCCCCGAGCTGATCGGCGGCACCGAGCGTCTCGACACAATGCTGATGCAGGCCTCCGAAGGGCAGATAATCTCAAAGGTCGGGGCCGACGGCGTATGGCTCTGCGCCGTACTCCCGTGCGACAAATGGCCGAAAGGACTTGGGATCGCACTCAAGATCGAAGACGGCGACGACCGCCGAGCACGCCCCGTCGTCGCGGTGGAGGTACTGCGGCAATTGGGGATACTATCTGCTGACGCCTTGCCGGAGGTTTCCCCAATGGCGATCAAGAACCGCCGCGGGGATGTGGTAGGCGAGGTTGTAGCTAACGTGTCGGTCGCCTCACTGGGAGCGCTGTAACTTGGAGTGCGGACATCATGTCCGCGATGAGCGCGTACGCGCTCATCTGTTTTTCCGTCCGGATTTTATAGTTTCCAAATCTAAATCGTTACAATTGCAGGGGCTCGAGTTCGCGTTAAAGTTATCGAATTTGGGGACACGCCAACCTGTTGGCAATATCAACGATCACGTTGAGACAGTTTCTACGGTCTTTACCGATGACCACGGCGGTTATCGCAACATGAGCGATAAGTATACTCACGAAATTATCATTCATGCGGTAGAATATGTCGGCGATCACGTCCACACGAATTCGATTGAAAATTTTGGAGCCTCGTAAAGCGGATAATCAAGGAACCTGTGTAAGTTTTTCACCCGAGCATCTACAAAAGTATGTTGAGGAACAATCGTTTAGATTCAATACTCGTAACGGAAGGTTTTGGGAGTAATAGAAGCCACCAGCGGAAACGACTCACCTATAAAGAGCTGATCGGCTATGAAACATAGTAAAGGTAAACAATTACAAATAAAACGGGGAAAGAAAAGAGGCAAAAGAAAGGCCTGATACTGTGCTAGAATTGTGTCCTTATGTCTAAATCGATCAATCTTAAAGGGAAAAAGGTCACGATTATATCCTACGACCAAGAAGACTATGTTTGCCTCACCGAGATCGCAAGAAGCACAGGTGGTAATGGATCCGAAGTAGAAAGGTGGCTCCGTAACATAAATACACTTGAGTTTTTAGCTGTATGGGAAGCACTAAATAATCCAGATTTTAATTCCACCGAATTCGGTGGAATTAGAGGTGATGCGGGAACGAATCGATTTAATATTTCCGTTAAGGAATGGGTTGCGCGAACCAAGGCGGTAGGTTTATTTGCTAAGACCGGAAGGCAGGGCGGCACCTATGCCCACAAAGATATTGCTTTAGAATTTGCATCGTGGCTTTCGCCCGCATTGCGATTATATGTAATTAAGGAGTTTCAGCGCTTAAAAGAAGAGGAGACGCTTCATCAGCTACCCGAATGGGGAATCAATCGAACACTCGCTAAAGTCAATTATCGATTACAAACGGATGCGATAAAGCGTAAGCTGATCCCTGCGGCCGTTACCGCAAAAGAATCAGGATTCATTTACGCGGACGAGGCCGATTTAGTTAATAAGGCGGTTTTTGGTCAAACCGCTAAAGAATGGAAAACAGCCAATCCTGGTAAAGCCGGAAATATACGAGAGTACGCAACGGTTGAACAATTACTCGTGCTTGCTAATGTAGAGAGTTATAACTCTATTTTGATAGAGCAGGGAATGTCTCAAGCTGAAAGGATAAAGGAACTAAATTCTATTGCGCGCTCACAACTAAATGCGATGGTCAACTTACCCGCGGTAAAGGCTCTTAAGCCGCCCCCATTACTGGACTCTAAAAATGACTAAGCGGTCATAGAAATACGCTGTATGTTTTTCTTATCCTTTTCCGCTTGCTCTCGCTTTTGTATTTCTTCCTTAGGCACGGATACTAGTTTACGCGTAAAGTCCTCACATCGTTGGAATTCTTTCCTTTTCTTTTTCGTTCTAGCATCACCAATATAATAAAAATATTATCACTTGGGAAAAGAAGGATGATATAGTTTTAACAGGTCGGCGGTGCTTACCTACGATGCAATACACCGCCGAACCTGCGAGCGATACTTAAATACGAAATAAGTACCACACCCGACGCCGTCACGTCGGGTTTCTGCTTTAGCAGATCTTTTATTCTGGGGTCGGCTCCCCAGACTCATAGGCATTCAACAAATCAATTACCTTAAAGATAAATTCGCGGTCTTTACCTGACAACGACAGCACGTCCACACTCGCGGTGAGCATTACCGTGCCGCCGCCTACTAATCGAACGATTTTAGTGGCATGATTGCCCGAAACCCCCGCACCGACAGCCGCCGCCATTTCGGGAATAGGAATCTCTGCCGCCGTCTTAATTCCACCATTGCCAGCCTTAACCTTTTTCGACCTACGACCGGAGGCTCTGGTTTTATTGAGCAACAATTTAGAAATCGGTATTTGGGCAAACTGGGCGGCCTTAATAAAAAACGTTTTGGATTTTCCCCTTGTATCACCCGATACATTATACAAGGCACTAGAGAACGCTTCATCGAATTGCGTGGGCGTAGCGCGAGATAAATCTAGTTCGATTAGGTTGCGGTACTTTTTTTCTAGCAACGCTTTTATGTTTTCAACCCGCTCGTCCTTTTTCATCGCAAGATCATGCAACGCTTTTTGCGGCTTGCCATGCTCGTCTATCAAATCAAAAAAACGAAGCGCGCTAATGGTCGCCGCCACCGCGCCGCCGCTAAAGCTCGGAAAGGAAGACCGGTCAATTACATTAGGAACGCTATGTGCCGCAATATTATCAAGCGCGTTCGTAAAGGTGGCAAACGCAAGGTACGGGGCGGCATGTTTCTTGTCAGATTGATCGGCCATAGGGTTTGTCTGTCCTCCGCTTTGGATTCAGTTTCCATAGTCTATTCCATAAGCAATTCCGTGTCAACAGATATTTTGGATTCCTATGGACTTTTTTGAGCGTGAAAATAATCCACGTAAAATGATTACAGAATTATAAAAGGAGTTGATCACAAAATGTTTAAGATCGGAGAAGTTTTAAAAAGTAAACGTATTTATAGGTGGCATAGTTCAAAGGCGCGTAGTGGGAGAAACAAGCGGAACGTGTTTCTCTGCAACGAGTCCGAATTTGAATCCGCACAAGTCAAAGTTCGGGAACCAACTACAATCGGTTTTCCTGTTGTAGATATTGTTGTTGATGGGAACTTTCCGACAGAGAAACGTCCGTTGCGGGCAGGATGCCCGCGCTCCCCAGTAAATTATCGTTCTTTTAGTACTTGCCGCCTATCGTCCAGATCGTTGTAGCTTTTCCCGCTGCCGTCAATTACGCTCGTATCGGCTCTTTGAAAATCGATCTATCATCTATCCTCTATCATCACTAGTGTCCGGTTATAAGTTGAATAGGGTCAATTGGTTAGGATCGTACGCCTCGATATTCTGTAAATGGTATTCGTTAAGTAGTTGATTTAATGGGGTTTTGTCGAAAGCGGAGACAGGCAGGATTTGTAGAATTTCGTAGAGATTGCGTTCGATGTGGAGTTCTTTTTTGGTGATAGCGGCTATCAGGTAGGTGCAGATAGCGATCCAGATTTGGGTTCTGACGGCATTTTCCGATTCGCCCCAGAAGGTCTTGATTTTGAGGTTCTGCTTGATCCATTTGAAGAAAAGTTCGATTCTCCAGCGGTATTTGTAGAGCAGGGCGACATCCATGGCGGAGATCTCGAAGTTGTTGGTCAAAAAGACATAAGTTCGATGGTGTTCTTTGTCAAAGTATTTAACGCGGCGGAGGTGTTTCGGGTAGTCTTTTTTCGCCTGCCAGATTTTGAGGCGGATTGTCTGGTCGCAGCGGAGACCTGTTTGCCTGTCGACCGGTTTCGAATAGATACGTTCGTATGAGGTATTGGATTTGGCGCGGGTGACAAAGAATGCGCCGGCCAGATTCATTCGATAGAGCCTGGTGAAATTGAGAAAGGCTTTGTCCATGATGTAAACGGCCCGCGGCTCGAAAACGATCTCGTCGAGGACGTTAACCTCATGGTGAAGGCCATCCGTGATACGAATAAAGGTCGGTATCTCGCCGCGAAGATCAAGCAGTGTATGAAGTTTTATGGCTGCTTTGGTTTGACGGAAAGGCGCCCACCAGAAGACGCTGAGACAAAGATCGATGGTGGTGGCATCAAGAGCGTAGACCGGACCATCGATCTCCAGCGAGAAGTCATTGTCGTCCAGATATAACTGTCTGGCCCTGGCGATCAGTACTTGTGCGAAATCAGCATAAATGCGCCAGTCGCGGTTTCATTCGCATCGGCCAGCGTCGAACGAAAAACCGGATGTTTGAAACCGAGATGATACAGTTTATTAGCGTGGGCCTGAAGACAGGTGACCGTGTCGCGAAGACTTTCCCGATGCGTGATCTGCCCGAAACTCATCGCCAGAAACTGTATCCAGCAGGTCAGATCTCTGACCTTGTAATTGCCGCCATAGCGCTTGACGCATTGGTCGAACTCGCGCCGCGGCAATCTTTGCATCAACTGCCCGAAAACATACTGTCCTTTGTTCATTTACAAAGTAAACGACAGTTTTTGAGAGGTTGCTGTATTTTTGAAATCGCAAAATCGCAAAATCCCCGCAACCATCAATAGAACAATGAGTTGCGGGTGTACAAATAATTTTAACCGGACACGAGTGATCTATCAGCTATTCCGAAGCGGCTTTTTACCTAAAAAACCGTTCGGCAAAAACGTTATCTCTGAACGCCGAAATCGGAAGCTTTTACATCGAAATCGGAACCTTTTACCCGAAAATCCGAACCTTTTACACGAAAAATGGAAGCTTTTACACCGAAATAGGAACTACGATTTTTGTTAAATGCTGCAAATAAAGGAGAAACTGGAAATAGGTTTTCAAAAACACTTTTCGGGCCTCGAATACACAAGCATTCGGCCTATTTGAGATGACGGGTGGTGTGCTCAGTGACGCTTGTAGGTTCGGCCATGACGGGTTCGCGGGAGTTGGCCGGGAAATCGATAGGCTGTAATTCGGAGGTGTCCGCGGGCGACAGCTCGCCCGCGAGCGGCGCGGTATCGAGCTTAACCGGCTGCTCGGGTTCAGAGGACTTCCGCTTCTTGTATTTCGTTGTCGAGAACACAAACGCCGAGCCCATCGTCAACATCCCCGCGGCAATAATTGCAAGGAAAAACGCTTTGCCATAGCGCTCCGGGTACAGGTTAAAGTCCTTGAGCATCCCGTGAATAAGGCCAACCACAAGCCCGAAGATAAAAAGGCCGACCCCGTAGCGAATAAAGTTGAAGTTAGGCCGCCATATCCTTACGGGCGCATTCGAAGCGTCTCCCTTAACGATCTCGGAAACGCCTTTGAGATCAAGGCCGCAGGCGCGGCAATAGCTCGTACCGGTGGTAAAAGCAGTCGCGCATCGTGGGCAATATAGATTTTCGGCCATGTGAAAACAGATTACGCTTTTTGAACTGGAAATGTTTCCGCCGGTTCGCTCTAATCTACATCGATCACATAACTGACAAGCCAGAGCTCAAGTTGTTCAAGCTTTTCCTTCCACCGGATTTTATAATCACGCATCCATTCCCGGCTGGTTTCGTCATCAGGCACGTCAATTATTATCTTTGCGAGATTGTCGCGGTACAAAACACCTTGATACCGCCAATGCCCTTCCACCTTTTGCGGTTCATAGCTAGCCGCATCGAAGCGCTCTACAACCTCGAGAACTGCCTCCGCGAGCAGGGCGTCAGGGATATCACGGCCATCGTTAAATTGTAGCGGGAGAAGTATCTCGAATCGCCGCAATCTGCTGGTCATAAGTAGATTTGCCTATTACAGTGAAGGGAATGTTCTGATCGGCCAGGGCTTCAAGCGCTGCTTCCGGAACAAGATGTTCGCCCGACTTTAGAACGCGCCCCGAAAACCGTCCCAGCATAAAGCCGAGGGCTCTTTTTTCAGTTTCGCGGTCTGGAAAGGTAATCGTTATCATAAATAACTCCTCGCCTATTATACACCGGTTGGGCAGAAACGGTTCACGAATTCTATACGTCAGGGGCTCCGCGGGTTAGCGGGCAGGATGCCCGCGGTCCCAGTGAGGACCTTATCCAGCCACATGTTGGTCAGCTTTTCCTGGATGCTGTTCGCCCGCAGCCGCTCGTTCAGATTTTTGAAATCGACAAAGTCGAGATGCTGGTCCTGGTTAAAGCACGAAAACACCCAGAATTCCTCGCCCGTGTGCGGGTTTACGTGCCGCTGCAGGCACTGGGCGCACACCTCCTTCATCATGCACTGCATCGGGCTGTTGATAGAGCCTATCGCCGTATGGTTCTCCTTCAAAAACGGCTTCAAAGTCGTGTGGCGCGCCTCGCGAACGCCGTTCATCATGCGGTCCGACCCGATAGCAATAATGCGGTCCACATCCTTCAGATCGACCTTGGCTTCACCCAACCGCCCCTCGGCATACGCGACCATCGCCTGCACGATATTGCCGCGAAAATGGCTGTCCCCGGCCCGCTGCGGATGGATCTCGTCACCGAAATCAGTCGACCAGACAACCTGATCGGTAGCGTTCTCGATCTCCTCGCGTTTATAAAGATCCGCGCCGTTCTTATACCCGGCGAAGTATATAACGTGATTATTCGCTTCGCGCATCGCTTTGGCGATCGAGAAGAGCACCGCGTTGCCCAAGCCGCCGCCCGCGAGCAGCACGGTCTCGTTCTCGGGGATCTCGGTCGGCGTTCCGGTGGGTCCCATTACGAGCACTTCTTCACCCTCTTTGAGCATCGCGCAGAGCCGCGAAGACGTTCCCATCTCGAGCACGATCATCGAAAGCAGTCCTTTCTCGACATCGACCCACGCACCCGTCAGCGCAAGGCCCTCCATCATCATACGTTTGCCGTCAACGATAGGGGCGGAAGTCTCGAAATTCTGCAGCCGATAAAACTGTCCGGGCTCGAACTTACGCGCCTGCAGCGGGGCTTTTACGATCACATCAACGATGGTCGGCGTAAGCCGATCGACACGCACGACATAAGCGCGAAGCTGCTCATCCAGCGTCGCTTCGAGATTATCGAAAACACGGTCCCGATCGGCTTGCGGCAACTCACCGCGGGTCGCCAATTCCTCGGCAAACAGCCCGACTACGTGCGGGTAGCCGAACTTCGCCGAGGCCATCGCCTTCACCACATTACCGGCATACTGGGGGTGATTGTCGCCGTAGTAGCTGATAAATTTGCCCTCGTGCTCGTAAGAGGTAAAGAATCCGACCTCTCCTTTTTCCGCCTGAACGGCGTGAACATTCCCATCACCGTTCCGCTCCAGCTTGTGCGGCTGAAAGAACTGCCGCCACTCGTCCAGCATGAACGTGCCGGGCTTTTCCTTTTCGTAGATCACGTTCGGCGAGGTTCCCGCGGCTACACAAACCGTATGAGCGGGGAACTCATGCATCTCGCCCGTATCTTCGAATTTGCCGGTCTCGGCAACGTATTTGAGCCGCTCGAAAATAAGCGCCTTCACCGCGTTGAACTCATCGGGCACGGCCTCCTTCGGGTTCATGCACTCGATAAAGTTGATACCCTCTTCCAGCGCCTTCTGCACTTCTTCGTGGTTCAGCCGGTAAGCGGGCGAATCCTGCAAACGCTTTCTATATACAAGAGATACGCCGCCCCAGTGCTGCACCATCGGCACAAAATTCGGTTCCTCGCCTGCAGCCGCGGCCCGACGGCGCTCCTCACGGACCTCCTTGCCGTGCTCGAGAAATTCCTGCAGCACGCGCATCTCTTCCTCATCAAAGCGCGAAAGTGCCGCTTCTTCGCCGAGCTCCGCCGTGATCGTCTCGTATTTCTCGAGCATCTTCTCGACCTGGACCGGGTAATAGGCAAACAGCTCGGTCGCGGTGTCGATACCCGTGAGGCCGCCGCCGATAACGATGGCCGGGAGTCGCACCTGTAAATTCGACAGCGTGTCTTTTTTAAACGCGCCCGTCAATTGCAGCGCCATGAGGAAATCCGATGCCTGGCGTATGCCGCGGATCAGGTTGTTCTTCATCGGCACGATGGTAGGGCGGCCGGCACCGGTGGCGATAGCGATATGGTCGAAACCGAAGCTCCATGCGTCCTCGATCGTCAGCGTTCCGCCAAAGCGTATGCCGCCGTATGCCCGGAATCGTTTGCGCCGCGTCAGCATCAGCTGCAGCATCGTCAGGAAATTCTTGTCCCAGCGGACCGTGATCCCGTATTCCGAAACGCCGCCGAAGCCGGAGAGAATACGCTCATCCAGCTCGTCAGTGATGTCGCTGATCTCTTTTACCGGCCGCGGGCAGACCTTGCCGTTCTTTCCGGTCCATTCATCAGGTAACGGCTCGATCTTCAGGCCGTCCATCCCGACCACGCCGAAGCCCTCGTTCAAAAGGTATTGCGCCAGCGTGTATCCCGCCGGCCCAAGGCCTACCACGAGCACATTTTTACCGTTGTAGGGCAGCGCGTACGGGCGCTTTGCGTTCAGCGGGTTCCAGCGCGTAAGCAGCGTGTATATTTCGAAGCCGTACGGCAGGTTCAACACATCTGTGAGCGTCGCGGTTTCCGCGAGCGGTATATTCACCGGCTCCTGCTTCTGGAAAATGCATCCCTTCATGCAGTCGTTGCAGATGCGATGGCCCGTACCCGCGCACATCGGGTTGTCGATCGTCACCAGCGCGAGCGACCCGATCGGATCACCCTGCTTCTTGAGCAGATGCATTTCCGAGATCTTTTCATCCAGCGGACAGCCCTCGGTCTTTATGCCGAGCGGGTTGCGCTTGGGCGTGCCGTCAGCCTCGCGAAGGCCTGTCGAGCAAGAGTCTTTCGAGCGCTCGTGGCAGATCAGGCAATAGTCGATCTCGGCCAGCGCATCGCGCATCGTGCCGCGGTCATCCGTCAGCTTAAACCCGTCGCGCCGCCGCATCTCATCCTCGCTGCCGCGCATGATGTTGTGGACCTCGGGTTCGGGGTGAATCAGGCGAACGAGGTTTTGATAATCGAGCGCATGGGGCGTCTTCAGGCTGTGCCAGCGTTTCTTCTTCGCGAAAAACTGGATCGCCGACCACGCCTCTAAAATACTCAGCGCCGCTTTTACCGCCAAAACATCGCTCGTTCCCTCAACCTCGATAATATAGCGCGAAAACACCGCCCCGAACGTACTATCCTTTAACTTGTCGTACGTGCCCTGCAGCTTATTGATCGTGTCCTGCGCCTCGATGGTAATCTCGAGTTCCTTGGTCAAGATCTCTTCCGCGTCGAGCAACTTCGCCGTCATCGAAGCAATTGCCAGCTCCTCGTCATAGATGATCGTCTCGTCAAAGCCCGTGTTCCGAAGCTCGCGGAGAGCTTCCGTCAGCTCCCCTTCATTTAGCGAATCGACATTCTCGGCCTTAAACTTTTTGATCGCACGCCGCTGGACAAAAAACTTGTACTTCCATACCGGGTTCTGCTCCAGGATCTCTTTTTCAAGCTCTTCGCGCTCTCGTGTGATCCCGAACATTTTGGCGACAAAATCGGATAGGTACGGGGCGGCGTCGGTCAGTATCTTTGACTCGGCGCGTTTCTCATAGCCTTCGCCATGCACCGCGATGTATTTCGTAAGCGCATCGTGAAGAACAGGCTCCTTCTCAGCTACTTCCTCGTAGAATTTGTCGGCCAACTCGCGAAGCCTAACCGCATCGAAAAGGTCTGAATACTTAAAGCCCGGAACACCCAGGTAGAAATCGTGATCTGTAAAACTTTGGTCTTTCTCGGAAACTCCGGTCATATATGTCTATTAATAGGGTAAATCTTAAAATTACGGCAAATTAGTAGTATAACATTGGCCTGCTTTTCAGGCCAAAACAGAGGTCCGTCTCCGGTGCGGAACAAGCCTTTAAGTTACGAAAAAATATACGGTTTTGCCAAAATTACGTGAAAATTTGCTCTGAATATGATATAAAGCAAGTTCGCGCTTACGGTAATATATACATAAGAGTTTTTCAGGCAGGGTTTCTAAAGAAGTAGTATGGAACAAGACCAACGGTTGACCCCCTTACCAACCACCACCGACCTCCAATCAGTAAATAACGAATATCCTGCAGGGTACTCGTCGTTTTACGATGACGAATCGTTTGAGAACCGGCGCTCGCTCCGCCAGTATCTCGCGATCATCTATAAACGGCTTCCGTTAATAATCGCTCTTGTTATTGTTGTTACGGCGGCCGTTGCGTTTTATATGTACCGGCAGCCATCGCAGTATCTGGCGAACACCGAGATCATCCTTGAACCGCGTAAACCGAAGCCCCAGCAGAATATGCCGACGGTTATCAATTTCGGCTCGAATGACCTCAACTACTACAATACGCAGCTCCAGTTGATCCAAAGCCCCGAGCTGATGAAAGACGTGGTCGTAAGCCTGGGCCTTTATCGCCAGCCGAATCTGTTTGGTAATCAGAATGCGGGATTTTTATCCGGTATCCGCTCATTCTTTTCGGGCAGCAAGGACGAACGCCCCAAGGATGCTTCGTTACCCGTAATAGATACAAACGTTCAAAACACGACCGCCGAGCCGGCGCTAACCGCCGAAGAAAGCGCACGTGCCGCTTTATACGCCGGAACACTGCATGGCGGTCTTGGTGTTTCGCAGCGTGAGCGGACCAATCTTGTGAACATCAGCATCACGAGTACTGAACCAGCACTCGCGGCAAAGACCTCCGACAGGCTTGCCGAATTGTTTATCAGCCAGGATGCCGAACGCGAAACGCAAGGGGCGAAAAAAGCTTACGAGGAACTATCCAAATCGATCGAAGACCTCAAAAGCACCATCGCGCAGCAGGAAATAGCCTTGATACAGGAGTTCAAGCAGAGTGGCCTGGCGCTTGGCGAGAAGGGATCGGACCTTAGGGCGAGCAATCTCGCCGCGCTCTACAAGCAATGGAGCGATTCGCAGGACGAGTTGAGCAAGATACAGGCCACCTATACCGCGGCGATAAACGCTAGCGGAAAGGGCGACATCCTCTCCGTTGTCGGTGAGAATAAAGCGATCCAGGACGCCCGCAGCCAGAATCTGAAACGCCAGGCCGATCTTGAAAAACGGATCGAGGAGATGGACAAAAGGCTCAACGAGGCTAAAGAGAAACGTGAATCACTCCGGACGAAATACACCGACGAATACAAGGACGTAAAGGAAGTTACAGCCCAGATCCAGGAGCTTGAAACCCAGAAGACGAGGATCGAGAAAGAGGTTTCGGAAAAGATCAAATCCGAGGGCACCAAGCTCGAGAAGAATGCCGAGCGCGAGGTGCTTGCCAGTCTCAGGTCCCAATTCGATGCTGCTACCGCTCGCGAAGGAAAATTGCGGGCTTCCTATGCTCAGGCCGAAGCCGAAGCTAATATCGAAGGCCAGGCCGAAACGCGCTTGACCACCCTGAAGCGCGAGCTTGAAACAAATCGCGGCCTGCTCGATAATTACATAACAAACCAGAAAAAGCTCGAACTCGAGATCAGCGGCAGCCGTCCGGACAATATTCGTATATCAGGGCCCGCTATCACCCCGATCGCGCCCATAGGTCCGCAGCGTAACCGCAACATATTTATCGCGTTTCTTATCTCGCTCGCCGCCGGTATCGGGCTCTCGTTCCTGATGGATTATCTTGACGATTCGGTTAAGACGTCTGACGATGTAGGAAGAAATCTCGGCCTGCCGACGCTCGCGCTTATCCCCCATTACAATAATGCCGATAAGCGGCGCCTCGCTATCTTGCCGAAAAACGGTAACGGTAACGCGAACGGCTCGACCGCTTTAATTACTCTTGACGACCGCAAGTCGCCGATGGCCGAAGCATACAGGCATTTGCGCACATCGTTGCTGTTCTCGTCAGCCGGTAAACCCCCGCAAACTATCCTTGTCACGTCGTCGCAACCCTCCGAGGGTAAAACGACAACAGCCATTAACACCGCGGTCACGCTGGCACAGGCCGATGCCGAGGTGGTGATCATCGATTGCGATCTTCGCCGCCCGCGCCTGCACAATCACTTCGGGCTGGAGAATACGCATGGCCTGACCAACTACCTTTCGGGTGAAAAAGATACGGGACAGTTGCTCAAAACCTATCCCGGCCTGCCGCGGCTGAAGATCATCACCAGCGGCCCCATCCCGCCAAACCCGGCGGAGTTGCTTAGCTCACAGGAGATGAAAAACCTCCTGCAGTCGCTCAAGGGTAAATACAAGCACGTGATAATCGACTCGCCCCCGGCGATCTCGTTTACCGACGCAGCTATCCTGTCGACGCTTGTTGACGGTGTTGTGCTTGTTGCAATGGCCGGCAAGAGTTCGGTACACCTGATGCGCCGCTTCAAGCAGCGCCTGGGAACGATCGGCGCGCGCATTTACGGCGTCGTGCTGAACGGCATCAAGGCGAATTCGATGGAGTACGATTACTACAATTCGGGTTACTACAACTACTACAACCCGTCGGAATCGGACGACTCGACCCCGATCATGGAAGAGATCACATCAGTGCATACGACGAAGAATTAATCGTTGCGCCGCCGACCCGGCGGCTGTATCTGGGGGCGACTCGCCCCCAGTTTTCATTTTGCGGCTATGCTTCCCTTTTTTTACCTTTAATTGTCTTATTTGGGCTAACCAAACATCTTCAGGTGCCTATCTACCGCCTCTTCCCAATTTGCCAACTCTTCCAATCCCCTAACGGATCCCAATTTCGAACTCACAGGCCTCGGTGCCGGGCGCTGCAAGTCCTTAAAAGAAACTGCTTCCAATAACCCCTTATCAAAACCGCCGACTTCACACACCTTTTCCGCGAATCCGAAATAGCTTGTCCCTTCGCCCGAATTCGTAACGTGGTAAATACCGGACACCGAAAGCTCAGCCAGATCACGTAATCGCGCGGCGAGATCTTCAGCATACGTCGGCGTTCCATATGAATCGCTTATCGTTTTCAGCGCCTTCCCTTCTGCAAGCAGCTTTCCCATCACGCTCAAAAAGTTCGTTCCGCCGTGCCCGAATATCCATCCCGACCTTACGATGACCGATTCCTCATTTGCCGCCGCGGCCCGCTGCTCGCCCTCGAGCTTCGACCTGCCATAAACGCCCTGCGGGTTCGGCGTATCGTCCTCGGTATAAAAGCCCGGGTTCGCACCCTCAAACACATAGTCGGTCGAGATGGTGACAAACTTCGAAGCTACCTCCCTGCACCCAAGCGCGAGGTTTTCCACTCCAAGACAGTTTGCGGCATAAGCAGATTCCTCGTTCGTCTCCGCGCCATCCACATTCGTATAAGCCGCGCAATTCAGCACCGCATCGGGCCTGATCTCCTCGAGTATGGCCAACACAGCGGTTCGGTCCGCGATGTCGAGGCGCTGGCGTGTCAGCGGAAAAACAGCGTCACCCAGGGCCAAACAATGTCTCACCGTCGCACTCGCCACCATGCCGTTAGCACCCGTGATCAAAACTTTCATTTTAGTGTTTCTTGAGAAATTTGATGATCATTTTCATGATCTTCTCGCTGTCGGGTGTGTCGAACATAAACTGTGCATGCGCCGATCCTTCGAGCAAAACTAACTCTTTCTTGGCCGGGACCTTATCGAACTCTTTCTGGATGCGCGGCAGCCGCAGCCCTTCGGAATTTGCGTCATCACGCGTCATTATTACGAGCAGCGGCACATTGATATGCTCGCCGCGTTTATGGCTCCAAAAACCCGCCAGCGTAACGAGCCGGGATATCTCACCCGGCTTTGCGTGCGCAACTGCATCACCTGCCGTTCCGCCACCGAGGCTTCCGCCAAGCAGCCCAACCGTTTTTGCACCATTCTCGCGCAGGTATCTTACCGCCCCGAGCACATCCAAATGAAGCGGGGCGCTGAATATGTCCTGCTGACCCGGCCCGGTTGATTTTCCATAACCACGCAGATCGATCGCGAGCACGCGAAAACCCGCTTTCACAAGCGCCGGAGCCTGTTTCGCCCAGCTCTCCTTGTTAAAGCGTCCCCCGTGAACGAGGACTACGGCGTGCTTCCCTTTACCATACGAATTGCCGTAGATAGTTCCACCGTCTTCGGTAGCGAAGGACACGATCGTCGGCGCATTTTGGTCCGGATTTTGGGCGAAAACCGAAGCAGTTGCGATAGCAATGATAAGCAATATAAGTTTTGGCTTGATCATAAATTTATCCTTGGCTTTGCATAAGAGATCGAAGAACGACCACGAATCAACATGAATTAGGTCTTTGCTCGTGGTGTTTCGTGGTTATTCGTGGACTCTTTTCTTAGTTTAACTGGTATTTAAGCTCCCGCACTGCGAAGATCAGCCTCGATCTCGCCATGCCCCTTCTTTTGCGCCCAGGCCTGTGGCGTCGCCCACGACGCGCCTGCCTTATTCACGTCGGCGCCCCGTTCGATCAGGTAACTAACCATCTCCCGCTGCCCCCAGCGAGCAGCAAAACCCAGGGCCGTCGACCGGAACTCTTCATCTATTGCATCGATATTCGCGCCATGATCGAGCAGCATCGTCACTTTCTCGATATCGCCGAGCCGCGCCTTGTCCTGTAAAAGTGTCGTGTAATGCCAGTTCGAATGGTTCGGGTCCATTCCGTGCGCAAGCAAAAATTCCGCCACGTCGTCATGTTTGAAATAGTATCTTTCGCCCCATTTCGAGAGATTCGGTACATGCGCGCCGTGTCCCATAAGCAGTTCGAGCATACGAAAATCACCAACCTTCGCCGGCACGCACAAAATACCTTCTCCCCAGAAAGCGAGCTCGTTTTGCGCAAGATCGGGACGCTGCTTCAGCATCGCTTCAACCTCATCATGCTCGCGTTGATCGACCGCTCTCTGAAACCGCTTTTGAGTTTCATCGGCACCGTGATCGACCTTACCCGTATCACCCCATTTATGCGTGAGGCCCGGATCCGCCATGCTGATCCTCAAAACCTGCGCGATCTCGTCGTATCCGCGGTCTTCGGCGACGGTGGTGAGCGGCTCGAGGAATGGGTGTGTTTTGTAACCGGGATCGAGAGCTTTGTGCTGAATAAGGTAAGTAACTGTTCCAAAGTGGCCCTCGCGGACCGCTAGATGCAGCGGCGCTGTGTAATCGTATTGACAATAGGCGAGAGCCGGTAACTTATTTACGAGAGTCTTTACGCCCTCGAGATCGTCGTCCTTCGCGGCTGTGAGCATCGCCCAAACATCCGTGGTAGTCGACACCGCGCCGTGGATCTCCATCGGCCGCGTTGCTTTCATTTCAGCCAGAGGGATCATTTTTACCTGTCCAGCCGCCGCATTTGCTTTAGCATCAGATCGGCGTATTCGCGCGGTTTATCGATGTCGTCGAGCACGACCTTTCCGCCGTCCTCGCTTGCGTTGTCGATGATGATATCGCCAAATCCGAGTATTCGCTGAAACACGCTTGCCGAAACTGTCACGTCCTGTACCCGCCGTAGCGGAACGTTTCGCGTCGTTCGTGATATCAATCCCTGATCAATCTCGATCGTCGTGTCCGTCAGACGATAGCTGATCATTTTTTTCTTTGCGTGATACCAGGCCGGTATGAGCAGCATCGCCATTCCTAGCAGTACGGCAATCCAGGCCGTTAATCCGATCACACCAAGAATACCTACCAAGAGCAGGGCCGCGACGATAGCCCCGGCATAGCCTACATAGACAAATTTCATCGTCGGGCCGATGCGGAAGATCTCATTCTCGTCCCCATCGTTGCCCGCCGTGGTACTGATCTCGGTTCCGCCTCGTGCCACGACCCGGGTTTCCTCTTCAGCCTCGAACATTGCGCCGCACTTTTTACAGTAAACTGCGTCGTCAGGGTTTTCGGTTCCACATTTTATGCAAAACATAAGATTCTAATCGAAAAAAAAGAGAATGATTTCTGACCTTGGACTTTAGACTTTGGACTTCCTGAATCATACCGTAATTGTGCTTTTTAAACAAAAAAAGGCGGCCGGGTTTTCGAACCCGACCGCAAGTCTATTTTAGACCAGAGGAGAAGAGAAACCACTCTCTTTCGTGAGGACCTTTTTAAAACTTATTGATTTACCAGCCGCATCCGGCCGTCCGGCAATCTTATAGCAACAGCGGCGGGCGCATATATCGTAAGCGGTTCGCCGATCTTGCTTTCAAGCTTGGCGGCCTGCGTCGGGCTAACCTTGCGCACGGCTTTCGCATAGCTCGGATTGGAGATCGAGTTATAGCGGCCCGTTATGCGTCTTACATATTCCTGCGTTTCGCGATAGGGCGGTATCTGGTAACCGTATTTCATCACGGCCCCTTCGCCCGCGTTGTAACCCGCAAGTGCGAGCACCACGTCCTGATTAAATGTATTGAGCAGCCAGCGCATGTATTTAACACCGGCATCGATGTTCTGCTTCGGATCGTATATATCCGTAACTCCAAAGCGTCTTGCCGTCGCCGGCATAAGCTGCATCAAACCGCTTGCGCCTTTGTTTGAAGTAGCGCGGAGCTTGAATGAAGATTCCTGGTGCATCTGGGCGTAAATAAGCAGCGGATCGACGCCGTAGCGGCGGCTCGATTCGACAATGTATGAATCATAGCGCGCGTCGCCGGTGGTAAATCCCTTCATTCCCGCCGCGATACCCATCGTTAGCTTATTGTATTCACTGCCGCCCGTCGCAGCTTCTTTATGTGCGTAACCATCGGTAACGCCCATTACCGGATTGATCGAGACGGTTTTCCTGACAAGCGACTTCTTCGCTTTTGAGGTCGTGTACGCGTTTGCTTTTGCAGTCGTGCTCGCGATCGGGGCGACCGTCGGCCTGATTATCTGTACACCTGTTGAAATATCGAAATTATCAAAAACGCGGGTGCGGTTTTGACCAAAACTCGTGAGTGTTAGTAGGAAGCTGAGAGTGAGCAGTAGGTAGGTTTTTTTCATTGGTGGTTTCCTGGAACACGGTTCTTCTGCCGTAAAAAGTGGTTTTTCTCGTAAATTGCAAGGGGATGTTCTTGGCTTTACGCTTTGGCTTCTCAAAGCGCCTTAATTAATAGACATGCCCAACGCCTCTTAATTTCCAAAAAACTTTAAAGATTTATAAACTATGTTTAACTGATAGGAATAAATCCCTTGCATTATTCTAAGAAACCCGTTATGCTCTAAATACTCAAAAAGTGCAGGTGGTTTTATGACGAAGGATGGTGGTAATAGGTCTACGCCCGTTAAAGGTGATAGTCTCTTCGTTTTCGAGGGTAAGAGCGACTCGCTTATTATAGGCGTGGTTTTCTTGCTCGTCGCGTTTTTCCTCCTTGGTGGATTTTTCTTAAGGTAATTTCCCCGGTGAACACTGCTTAAGAATTACGGTTAAGGTGTTAAACAAAACTTACGAACAAGGGATAGGGCAGGATTTTCAAAGATTGATTGTGGAAGATGGGAACCGGTCGAATATGTGTCCCCCCGAACACTAACGGCTCGCGCCCGATTCCCGCAGAGTACTATGGCAACCAGTGTGCCGTAGCGGCCCCAGTCGCCAAAAAAACTTCTAAACCCTTTAATAAAGATAACTTATACTTTTCATTCCGCCGCAGGCCGTCTATCGTTATTTAGCCGTGTGCGGACGTACGGTACATGTAGGGATTTTCCTTCCGGGGTAAAACGCCTCACCCCTGAATTTGATACCGAAAAGCCGTCATAAGCCCGTTTCCGCTTCAACCTTTTACAAACTTCGTTTATCTTTTAATCAATGCTCTATCTTTCCCAGATCCTCGGGCGTCCGATCTTTGATGGGCGCAATGAAAAGATCGCGACGATCGCTGACGTCATCGTGCTCTACGGGCGTGAGGATTACCCGCCCGTGATCGGGCTCGTGGCGCGCTACCGCCGCCGTAATTTCTTTATGCCCCGCCGCGATATCTCCGAGCTCGGCGAGCACGGGGCAAAAATGCGCTCTACGATACTTGATTTGAGCCCGTTCACACGTCGCGAGGGCGAGGTGCTGCTTGGCAAGGACGTGCTCGACAATCAGTTGATCGATGTTGACGGCAAGCGCGTGGTCCGGGTCAACGATGTGCAGATGATCGATGTGACCGGAATGTGGCGCGTTACAGGTGCTGACGTAAGCTTGCGTGGATTCCTGCGCCGGCTGATGCCG
>Ga0193752_1001185_pt1 | contig 22314 bp, 15 predicted proteins | sample H1c1metaG_FD_144924 | JGI IMG/M metagenome (GOLD analysis project Ga0193752, IMG submission 144924) | Soil microbial communities from a riparian zone of the East river system, Colorado, United States - H1c1 | ecosystem: Environmental > Terrestrial > Soil > Riparian zone | place: USA: East River...
ATCGATCGTCTGGAAATTGCTCGGCCCGGATCTGTTTCAATTGTTGTGTGCCTTAGGTGAAGACCTCGTCGCCGCCACGGTCCAGCGACTCGGAGCTCGGGTCATCATGACTGCGGGTGGACCCGACGAAGCGGGCCGAAGTTACGACCGCTGGACGTTTCTACACCGGGGTCTCGACGAAGAGCTCGCCTGGAACCGCCTCGCCGAACAGTTCCCGTCGTCGGAAGGCGTACGCGCCGGTCTCGTGTTTGGTGAACGCGGCATCGAGAACCGCGTACCGCTCGCCGATTTGATCGAGCTCGCGACCGACATCACACCTGAAGAAAAGCAGTGCGTTCACGAAGAAGGTGATGTCTCCACGCTCGCGAGCATGCGCATGGAGGGCAAGATCTTCTGGCGACGCGCGCTGCGTGGAGCGTTACCGGACGCGTGCATCGATGCACGCAAAGAGCCGATCCACAGCTCGATCGGTGCGATGCCGGTGGTCGCCGAGCTCGCGCACGAAGACCGCGAGTATCAGTACTACCGGAGCGAGTTTGCGCTCCACGCGTTCTGGTTGGGTTGGAACGGAATCGTCTTTGCAGACCTGCGCAACCTCGATCCGCGCGACGCCCTCACGGAATGCCAACTCTATGCACTCTACCGCTGGAGCCGCTTAGAGCCGCGGCTGTTCAACCGCGGCGGAGAGCAACGTTACGGCCAATATACGGGTTTCATTCCGCGCTCGGAGGATGTCCCGGTGGAGCGCACGCATAAACCGCTTTGTTACGACTGGCAGTTGGGACGGGAGGTACCAATTCGGAGTGTGCACTAGCTCAGCTTGCACAAAGCCGGATCAGAGGGTGAACGCGGTTCCGATGCTCAGACTGTGCACCGCGCTCAGCAGCCCGTCGGGGGACTCCAAACGTAGCAGCGCGTAGTTGGCAAACACAGACCATTGCGCCGCGGTACGCACGCGAGCGCCCGCCAATACAGCCCACCTGCTGCGATCCTGAGCATTGAATACGGCAAACTGAGACAGATAGGCGGCGCGGTATTCAGGACCATATTTACCACCTGCCCAGACGGTGAAGTCACCGAGCACAAGAGCCGAGGTCAGAGAGGCCGATATAAGAGTTTCGTGAGCGAACTGTTCCGCGGAGACGCCCGCGGTCGCCGAGAGTTGCCCGAAGGTCAGCGTCGACGACGGGGCAAGGCCGATAACCCACAAGTCTCCGTAGAAGCTGCCAGTGGCCTCGATGAGCACTTCGCCGAGATGGTCGTTCAAACGCTTGAATCGCAATGAGGTCCCGACATGGCGTGAGCCACCGACTACCGCATCGCCGCCCCAAATCAGAGCTGCCTGCCCTAATAGATCGACAGTCTTACCGATATAGCCCGCCTCCACGTAGATCTCGTGCTGCGTGAAGCTGGGGATCCGTCTGTCGGTCGCAACCAGCTCCGAAAACCGATACGCGCCACCGATCGAGACCGTTTGAGATGGCCGCAAGTTGAATCCCAAGAAAGAGGCTCCAGACAGGTGCAACCAGGGATGATCCTGATAGAGGGCACCGCCCAACACCGCCCAAATCGTACCGTGCAGCCGAGCGCGGTCGGCACATGTCAGCAGCCCTCGAACGGCGTTGTCGTCGGCTTCGTCGGCGACGACGCTCTGCAGAACCTTGATTCCTTCGTTGCAACGGTCTTGCTGAATCAAGGCCCATCCCAAGCCGGTACGCGCATCGAGCGAACCGTCGCTCAGGTCGATCGCGGTTCGATACGAACCTTCGGCGTCGGCGTAGTGCTCGCCTTGGAAATGCACCCAGGCGAGCTTGAGTGTCAGTGCGTAGTCGTTTGGGTATTTGCGCAGCGTGGACTGAATCGTGCGAACGGCAGTGTCGAACCTGCCGACCTTGACGGCGGCGTCCGCGCTCTTGAACGCCTCGTAGTAGTCAGCATCGGCGCGCGCGACTGCGCTGCAACTCTGAATCGTCAGGAAGCACGACAGCCCGTAGAGAAAACGTCGCATGTGGAAAACATCACGTGACCAGCGTCGTTCGCACATTCAGTTGCGAACGAGCTACCGGTCGTTCTAAGCGGCGTGAATCGGAGGCGCAAGTTCACTCGGAGGCTCGCGCGACAAAACGCCGGCTCCCTCCAAAAAAGATCAGGGCTGGGGCCAATAGATCTGGGTAGGAGATCACAGCCGAGCTCCGCCCGCGGAACGGAACGCAAATCTGCCTAAGACGCTCCGCCGTACAGCTATCACAGTGTTCTTCGGTCCAGTTCGACGTGTGAGGGAGACGGATATGAACGTCATCAGTGCTAGGTGGAGCGGCGTACTCGGCATCGCCGCGTTCTCGGCAGTTTCATGTAGTGCGGACGAGCCAAGCCGTCCCAAGAGCGGCGTGGTGGTCAACGTCCCGATCAGCGCCGGCGCGGCCGCACCTGCAAGCGGTTTTACAGCTGGTACCAGCGGATCGCTCACGGGTCCTGCGTCAACGCTCGGAGGCGCGGGGACTTCTGCTCCCGCAGCGCCGCCGCCGGTGAGCGCAGACTGCAATCCCGCAGACAAGAAGCCGGACCCGACGCGGGTGCCTTTCACGCAACTGTCGGGCTATCAGCGTCTGAGCAAAGAACCTACGACCGGACCTCACAAGCCGGTCATCGAGACTGATGCCAGCCTACCCGAGTGGACGATCTATCGGCCCGAAACGTTCGATGATGGCCCGCATCCAATCTTGGCCTGGGCTCAGGGCGGATGTTTGAAGAACGGTACTCTGTACGGACAATGGCTGCTCGAGCTCGCGTCGTACGGATACATCGTAATGTCGGATGGTCCGCCGACGCTACCCACCGACGATCCTGCAGCCGCCGGCTTCAATCAAGGCGCTGGCGGGAAACCTCAACTCACGGCGATCGAGTGGGTCATCGCGGAAAACGATCGACCATGCAGCGTGTACTACCACAAGGTCACCGTAGCTAAGCTCGCGGTAACGCCAACATGGACACAGGTCACGGTGGAACCTGGCAGTTCACGAACGGAGGCGAATACGGAAGGGTCGGTAGGCGGTGGTTGGATTGGCAACTCAAGGGCGACGACACGGCGAAGACTCTGTTCGTCGGCCCCGATTGTGAGCTGTGCAAGCCGCCGTCGATGTGGGTCGTCAAGAAAAAGATGCTGGATTGAGTAGCGCGACGATGAAGACCCCGTTCGATGCCATCGAATACAACCCGTTCGCACCGGGGTTCCGAGAAGATCCGTATCCGCAGCTGCATCGCTTGCGTAGCCTCGACCCAATCCATTGGTCGTCGAGTTGGAGCTCTTGGGTGTTGACTGGATACAACGACATCCGATTCGTTTTGTCAGACTCACGTTTTCAGATCGGGCTGGAGTTATTGGAGCGCAGCAATCCGTTTCTCCGGCACGAGATGCAGCAGCCGTGGAATCGCATCATTCGGGATCAGATTCTCTCCGGTGATCCCCCGGCTCACCCGAGGATCCGCGGCATCATGGCGAAGGGGTTCACGCCTGCGCGCCTCGAACAATTGCGGCCTGTCATTCAGCGTTGCACCGATCAGTGCATCGACCGTGGTCTCGAAGCCGGCAACATCGATCTCATCTCCGGATTTGCGCATCGACTGCCATTTTTGGTGATCTGCGAGATGCTCGGCGTCCCCGAAGCAGACCGACCCGAGCTCGATACGTATACGCCGGGATTGGTGCGCAGCACCGACGTGACACCGATGGGGCCAGACGAGCTGTACCAGTGCAATCAATCGACGATGGGGTTCCGCGACTACTTTCTGAAACACGCGGCGAAGCGAGAGGGTCGTGCGCCCGAGAACGTCTTCGACGAGATGCTCGCCGCGCACAAACAGGAGAAGCTCAGCTGGGATGAGTTCATCGCAAACGTTCTTCTGCTGTTCATCGCCGGCCATGACACCGTCATCAATCTCTTCGGCAACGGCCTGCTGGCGTTGTACCGGAATCCGGATCAGCTTGCGCAGCTCATCGCCGACCCGGCGTTGATCCGCCCGGCGATCGAGGAGCTTCTCCGCTACGAAACCTCGGTCACCGTTGGAAGGCGGACTGCGATCGAAGAAGTGCCGCTGCGGGACAAGATCATTCGCAAGGGGCAATACCTGCTTTTGATTCTCAACGCAGGCAATCGTGATCCGGAGGTCTATGACGATCCAGACCGGCTGGATGTGCGGCGAAAAAACGTCAAGCCGCTCTCGTTCGGGGGCGGCATCCACCATTGCCTCGGCGCGCAGCTCGCGCGGCTCGAAGGGCAAGTTGGTTTCTCGACTCTGTTTGCGCGCGTTCCGGATCTCGAGCTCGACACGCTCGAGCCGACCTGGACGCAAAACACAGTCATTCGCGGTCTCGAATCATTGACCGCGCGCTGCCGGCGAGGCGCGAGCAAGTTCACGCCAGCCCCAGTCGTGGATGCACAAACGCACCACGCGGCCGTTCAATGGCTCAAGTACGACGCGCGAACGATGTTCTTCACGTACGCGCTCCAGTATTTGAACTGGGAGCGCATCGAAGGCGACATTCTCGAGTTCGGAGTGGCGATCGGCAAGAGTTTGGCGCTCCTCGCGCGCCTGCACCAAGAGAGCCTGCACACCTGGCGATATTCGGACGATGCGTGTCACGAGCGGCGCTTTGTTGGGTTCGACAGCTTCGAAGGCTTGCCCGACGACAGTAACGAACACCCCCGCTGGGGGGCAGGTTCATTTGCAAGCAACTATGCGTACGGGCACCCGTCGCTTGCGTACGACGAGCGCGTCTCGCCGGAAGCGCTGCATCGATTGTTCGAGATCTGCCGGCTACCGCGGCCACAATTCGAAGTCGGTTGGTTCGACCAGACGATCGCCGCGTCGATTCCGCGCAAGTACAAGAAAGCAGCGCTCGTGCACATCGACAGTGATCTCTATACGTCGGCCAGATGTGCACTCGAAGGCGTCGCGCCAATTCTCACGGATGGAGCGCTCCTGTGCTTCGATGATTGGTTCATGTATCGCGGCGACCCGAATCAGGGCGAAGCGAGGGCGCTTGCAGACTTCCTGCAGGAGCATCCCGAATGGATGGCCATTCCCTATCAAACGTACTCGGTGTTTTGTAACTCGTTCATCATGCGCAGGCGCTCGGCGAAGAGTCTCAGCTCAAGGCCGATTGACTATGGACACGAGCAAATTTGAGCTCACGCCCTTCCCTATCCGCGTCATCGCACCCGCTTCGGCATAGTGCCCGCCAGCTGTAGGTGCGCGCCCATCCGCGGTGCTCCAGTGCAGCCGATTTAAGTCAAATCAATTCATATGATTTGACGATTTCGGAGGCATTTGCTCGTGCCGCAGCCAACAGCGGAGCGGCGCAAGGGCAACGCTGATCGTTGACCGAATCGGGTACAAGCGGACGCTCCGCGGCGCGCGCCTTGCCCTGCCTGGTTCACATGGTAGAACGCATGGCTTGATTAAATCACATGGAAGCGTGCTATTTCATCCAGACACGCGCAGCTCGACCGGACTCGCTCCGGAGGCTCGCGACGCTGGCAGGAGAGTCCGTGCGAATTCGAGTTTTGTTCGTGGCGTGCGCTGCGCTGGTCGGCGTGGCCTGTAGTAACGACCCCATGACACCGTCGAACATCGGCGCCGCTGGCATGCCCGCCGGAGTTGGAACGGGTGCAGCGGGTGCGGGGCTCGGAACTGCAGCCGTCAGCGGCAGTAGTGGAGCGGGAGGCGGGACGACCGCGGGTACGGCAGGCGTCACAGCGTCGGGTACAGCCGGGACATCGACCGCCGGGTCAGGCGCAGCTGGCGGCGGCGGCTCGCGGGCAGGTGCGGGCGGCAGTGCACCAGGTGCAGCAGGCAACACGGCCTCTGAAGCGGGCACAGGCGGTGCAGCAGGTGCGGGCGTCGCGGGCACAGGTGCCGCTGGCAGCGGCGATTGCGCGAGCGACAACCTACTCGCGATCCCCGACGATGTGGGCGTACGCGGGCCGTGGGACGTCGGCGTTCGTACGCTGCAGATCGGCACGCGGCTCACGACTGAGATCTTTTATCCCGCCGAGCCTGGAAGCACCGCGGGAAAGCCCGAAGCGAAATACGACTTACGTCAGTGGCTACCTGCGGAGGACCGCGACAAGGTGCCTGCGGACCGTTCGCCGCTGGTCGGGCCGCTGGGTGGACACTTGTATCGCGACGTGCCGATCGACGCGGGGCACGGCCCGTATCCCGTGATCATCTTCATCCACGGAACTGCGTCGACGCGCTTCGCCTCGGGCACGCTCAACACGCACTGGGCGAGTCGCGGATTTGTGGTCGTCGCGGCCGACTATCCGTTCCTCGGCCTCGCCGACAAGTTGAACGAAGCGTGTGGTCGGCCCTATCCCGAGCAGGACGTCCCTGGCGACGTGAATGCGCAGCTCGCTGCTTTGAACGCCGCGAGCGGTGAGCTCGCGTTCTTGAAAGGGCGCATCGACATGAAGCGGCTCGGAATTTCCGGGCACAGCCAAGGTGGTTGTGTCTCCGCCGAGCTCACGAGTTTGCCTGGCGTGCAGATCTCGATTCCGCTCTCGGGCAGCATGCCCAACGCGACTGCTTCGCTGAAGTCACTCATGTACATCAGCGGCATCTCGGACCAAGTGATCGGCTACGACTCGTCGCTGATCGGCAATGTGGTCTGTTCGCCTGGCGCGACGTCGAGCAAAGGCGCGTACACCGATTCCGTTGCAATGGGCCCTAAACGCCTGATCGGGATCACGGGTGGTGGTCACCTCGTACCGACCGACTTGTGTCAGGACAACGAACAAGGCCGCAATGCGATCGAAGAAGCACAATTCGATGGCGTGTGCGGTATCGACAATGCGGTGTTCATCGGCCTTCCGGCGTTGTTCGACTGCGGCACGATCGAGTTGAAGGCCGGGCTCGACGCCGTGATCTACCCGAGCACAGCCGCGCTCGAAGAGGCACTTCACTGCAAGGATCGCAAACAAGCCTTCGACGACATGCGAACGAAGCTGCCGCAGATCGGCGAGTTCGAGCACACGCCGTGAAACTCTGCGTGGCTACGCCTTGGGGGCATGCGGCCGAAGATACTTTCCGCCGACTCATCGGCGTATGTACAATGAACACACGCCGCCAGTGTGCTCCATCCGCGCGCAACGCCACCCATGTTGACCTTCGCGCAGGTACCCACTGGGTCTCGCGATAAAAAAGTTGGAATCCAGCTAACGGCACTCGTATGTGTTGTCGCGGCGGCAACTCACGCAATTTGGGCGATCGTCAGCACGCCGAGCGCGCCCATCTACGATCAAGCGGTCTTGCTACGAGGCGTAGTGCCTTGGCCAATGCCGAGCGACGGGCTGACTGCACGACTGTGGGTACAGCTCTGGCGAGGCTCATGGGCGCTCGATCCGAGCATGCTCAATACGGTCGTGCGCTGTGCGAGTGCAGTCGCGTACCTGGCAACGGCTGCCTGGCTTGCCACGCTCGTGTTGTCCCACAGAAGCTCGGTCGCCCTTGCGATCCTTGGCATCAGTGCAGCTGGATTCCCCACACTGTGGTTGTCCAGCGAGCTCTTCGTCGGAGCTAGCCTTTGCGTCGCGATCGGCGTCATAGGCACGCGCCAGTCGACGTGGATACGCGGAGTGGCTCTCGCGGTCCTCGCCGGCAGCAAGCCCGACCTCATGCTGGTCGCAATCGCGCTGCTCATTTTCGTCGGACGGGAAGAGCCCCCGACTGAACAGCTACGCGCGTTAGCAGCGGTGGTCGCGCCGTGGTTACTGTTCGTGATCCTAGGCGTGACGTTTCACGGGCTGTCGTATCTCCAGTTCGATTCCTGGATTGGTCGCCGCGGCTTCGATAGCGTCATGCAACACTATGCCGCCATGTTGTGGGCTCAACAACTTGGTGCGCGGCCGGATCCCTGGCAGAACTGGTCCACCTATCGCGACGCCGTAGTGCCGATGGCGAACTCGCTCCGGACGTTCATCCAGATCTATCCCGAGAGGTATCTCGACTTCGTCGCACTCTCGTGCGCGCAGAGCGCGGCACGCATCGTTCGCGCGTTTGGACTGTGGCTGGTCGTGGCATTCGTGCTTGCGATCTGGATTCGACGACGGTCGCTCGAGGCCTGCCGCTGGGAGCGGCTGTTTTGGGTGGCGGCCGTCGACCTAGCGCCGCTGGTGTTACTGAGTTTCGTGCACGTCCGTTACTGTGCTCGCTTCGCTCCGATCGTCATCTTGTTTCCGCTCAGCGTTCTGGAGCGCACCAAGCGGGTTCCAACGGTCGCCAGCGCTGCACTCGCGATCGTATTTGCGATCGGAGTCTGGGATCTGATCCCCAGATTCATCGTCGACGCGCCGGCCGGCGCGACTTATTGGTTTCCTGATTGACTGCGCCGGCGAGCGGCAGGGCTTGTGCAGAGCTCAGTTCGTGAGCTGGATGCGTTAGGTGCCTGTTCGCCCCGTTAGTTGGACCGGGATCCAAGTGCGCGACCTGCAACGAGCGGAGCGTCCCGATGACACGTTGCGCGTCGACAATCACGGGGCGCGCAGGGCCCGTATCCATTCCACTCGGTAGCAGTGGGCAGTCGGCAGGCATCATCGGTTCGGGGCTTGCAGCTCCAGCGGAGCTCACTGCGCCGCCGCTACCAGCTGCAGCCGGGGATCCGCTCGAGCCCGTGGATCCGGGGGATCCACTCGTTCCGACTCCAGGCGACGAGCCGCTCACACCACCGTTCGCTCCAGCGTCGGCGCCTGTCGCAATCGCGCCGCCCGCTCCACTGGTCGGCGCAGGCCCTTGCGACCCGCTCGTGGCAAGCGAACCGTCGGGCACTGCTTCGTCGGGTTCGCGCGCTTCGCGTCCTTGGAGCACGCCGCCGCGGCCAATACCAAACACACCAAGCAGCGGAGCAGTGCGTCGTTAATCGCAGGACTTCTCATGCCATTTCCCTCGTTAGGTCCAGACGGAACGAGGGCGACCCACGACGTGGTAGCGTCGCCCTCGGGCACTGCTCGAACCGCGGTTGCGTGACGGCGGTTGTCAGCTCACAGCTTTTTGAAGAGGCCCCAAACCGCACCAGCGACCCAGCCGGGGATCTCGTGGCCGCCTGCAAATCGGCACGTGCGAACCGGCTTGTTCGGCATGCATCCCGCGTATTCGACGCACTGCATCGGATCGACGGGCATGCTCATGCTCGCGTTGCAGCCGTTGCGTTCGGCATACCACTTGAACTCCGTGTCGTGGTTGGCTGACACGACCGTGTCCGAATCGCCGACCGACAACATCAGAGCCATGTTTCCGTCGACGCATTGTCCGGTGGCATGCGGCGCCGCAAGCACAGCGTTGCCACGCAGCTTGTCGGCACGCTGGCAGCCGAGCAACGCTGTATGCATACCGCCCATGCTGTGTCCGGTCGTGAAGACCCGATTGGTGTCGACGCAATATTTCGTGGTGAAGTGCTCATACAGCCCGTCGAAATAAGACGTATTTTGCGGCCACATGGCGCCCCCGCCGATGATCTCGGGCGTCACGATGATGGCATCGTTGCCGGCGACCGCCTTCATGTTGAGGTAGCCGTGGAACGAAGCATTATCGACGCCGAAGCCGTGCCACACGAACAGCAACGGATACGCTTTGTTGTTGTCGTAACCGGGCGGCATATCGAGGATGTACGGCACCATGCCGGCCGTAATCATCGTGCCCGTATCGTTCGCTGGAGGGGCCATGCCACAGCCAGGACTCTTCGTCGGCGTTCCGGGCGTCGTGCCAGGAGCACCGCCCGCGCCCGCGGTCGCAGGCATTCCGGCCGTTGCCATCATGCCGCCTGCGCCTGCCGGAGTTGCTTGACCGGCAGCGCCCATGTTCACATCGCCTCCGGGCGGCGCAGCGCGGCCTCCCGAACCCGCTGCGGCCTGACCGGCCGCACCCGCCGTTGAAGGCATCGAAGCACGGCCCGCAGCACTGCCCATCGAGATGCCGGTTCCGGCAGCACCCGTTGCAGCGGTACCCGCGGTCGAGGTCGTCCCTGCGCTGCTGCTACTGGCTGCACCGCCCGCGCCGGCGACGACGACGTTACCCGGTGTCGCGGGGTCATCGGAGCTGCATGCCGACAGCAGCAGCAACGACGTCAACACGCGAGCGTTCGTCACGCGCAGCAGATTCCTCACTACGGGCCACGAGTCTGAAAAACGCATCATCTTCATTCGGCTTTCTCTGGTGGGTTGGGTCGGCTGGTGTGGAAGAGCTCAGACGTTTGCGACCGACCTGTGCGACAGACACGGGAGACGTCACCCGATGTCGCGATTCGGTTGATTGACCGGTGTCACGCTCTTTTTTGAAGTACTGCCGGGTAGAGAAACGCGGTGGGAGGCCGAAGCGGGTGGCGCCGACTAGGCTCCAGCCGAGATCCGAAGACCTGCAAGTCCTAATCGTTTTTCTGAACCACTAAACATCCTAAATACGCCTCGCTGGAGTTGTGTGCGCGGTGAGTGCGACGACGTGGCCTGCAAGGCCCCTACGCCTTCTCACCTCGAGTTCGCCGTCCGTAGCTACGCCACACCGGCTGCGCCGCGTTCGCTTCCGAGTGCTCCGGCGATCTCCGATCTCAGTCCCCGCAGGTGCTCAAAAATCGGAGCCAATTGTCGCCGAATCGCGGATGGTTCGGGGGCTGTTGGTTTGCGCCATCCGTATCGGCCCGAAGCCGCGGTCCCGTCCGCTGCCGCTGCCAGCTGCATTACAAGATGTGCTGGACGACGTTCGAGCTACGCAGGTTCGTCGCGAAGCACAAATCCCAGTGCCGAATCAGGACCTTGGGTGATCGCACGTTTGTACGTAAGAGTCGGCTACGGAAGCCGGAAGGGATTCATGAAACGGTCGACAGTTCTATCAGCGCTCACGCCTCTAATACCTTTTGCACTCGGGCTACTCGCCCTTCCCCTCGCGTTCGTAGGTTGCTCGCCCGACAGCTCGAGCAGCGGACTCGGCCCTGTGAACGTCAGCGGTGCAGGCGCCGGCATCGGACCGGTCGGTGGTGCGACCGCGGGCGCAGCAACGGGAGCGAGCGGTGCAGGCATGGGCGCGGCAGGTACGACACCGCGAGCTGGTGCGACCGCAACTGGAGCGGGCGGTGTCACTGCAGGAGCTGCGGGTGCAGCCGCGGGAACAAACGGTGCAGCGGGATCCGCACCGGTCGCGGGCGGAGGTGCGGGTGCTCCACAGGCAGGCATGCCCGGCACCGCGGGCGGGCCGCCAACTGCCGGAAGCGGCCCTGGGGTCGGCGGTTTGGAACCGATCATTCCCGCAGTCAGCGGTGAATGCCCGATGATCAAGTCAGGCACCAGCACGGTCACCGTTAGCGGCCTGCGCGCGACAGTCATCGCCGGCGAGAAGAAAGACAAAACCGGCTCGTTGCTGATCTACTACTACGGTACCGGGAAGCTCGGCGACGTGAACTCGCTTCCGGCAGCGGTCAGAATGGACGTGACCGCACAGGGCGGCATCGTGTTCGCACTGAACGAAGCGAAGAACACCGGCGGAGATTGCTCGGGCACAGGCACGTTCGGCATCGATGACTTCGCCGTCGTCGACCAGTTCGTCGCGTGCGCGGTCAAAGACTACGGCATCGACCCGAAGCGGATCTATGCGACCGGCTGCAGTGCTGGTGGACTGACGACTGGCTGCATGGGCATCATGCGCTCGAACTACATCGCCGCAGTTGCGCCGAACTCGGGCGGCATCACGATCGGGTACGGCAAACTCCAGAATCCGATGCACGCTCCGAATGCCATCACGATGAACGGTGGCTCGGGCGACAACGTGATCGTCAACTTTGGCGAGACGAGCGAAGGCTACGACAACTACATCCTCAAGTACGGTGGCTTCGCCGTGAACTGCATTCATAGCAGCGGACACTGCGGTGCGCCCGCGGCGCTGTATCAATCGGCTTGGCAGTTCTTGAAGGACCACCCGTTCGGCACGAAACCTTCGCCGTACGCGAACGGTTTGCCGATGGGCTTTCACTCGTCTTGCAAGGTTTTTACGATGACCGATCGCGCACCGCTTGGCGGGTTTTGAAGCGCCTACACATAGTCGTTAGGAGTGCGACGCGTGATGCTGAGCTACGCGAGATGGAGCGTTGTTTTCATAGTCGCATGCGAAATTTGCGCGTGTCGTAGCTCGAACGATCAAACGCCTGCGAGCGCGAAGCCGGTAGCGCAGCCAGTCGTCTCCGTGCCGAGCGCGCCGGACCTGCACGTCGCTACTTCCGCACCGGCATCTCCGCGAAGCTCTGCCGAATGGGAAACGGTGAGGTTGGAGGACGAGGCTCCGTTGTGCGTGTTCGCCGGTCACGGCGAGCGGGGCGACGCGCTGTCACTCGGGGACGTGCGCAAGCAGACCTTGCACGCGAATTCGAGAGTAGTTTTCGGAACGTTTTCACCTAGCTGCATCAGCGAGGCGTGTGACGCCGTTCCGTCACATCAATGTTGGGTCGATAGTGAGCAACCCAACACGTTAGTGGTGCACAGTCGACTCACGTTCGAGCACAAACGAGGAACGGCCTGTGACACGGACTGCAGTCCGATCGTCGCGGGTTGCGAAACCGAAGCGTTGAAACCAGGCAAGTACACGGTGAAGTACGGTGCGCGAAGTTTTAGCTTGCAAGTGCCGAGCACCGTGCGCGAGCCATGCTTCAAGTTGTAACGAGATCCTGCGAGCTACTTCGATCGAGGAAGACATCATGATGGGTTCGACAGATAAATCGTCACTTGTGCGCCCTCACGTGAACCTGCAATCGCGTGCCCGCGTACGTATCGCAACCGGGATACTCAGCTTGCTCGCGGCGTGCTCGAGCCAAGGTACGACGCAGGCTCCGCTGACGGCCGGCAGCTCAGGGGCACCAACTCCACCGGTGACTGCAGCTGGTGGCGGCGGTACGACGAGTGTCGGGACGGCAGGCACGACAGGTACAACCGCCGGTTCGCCGGGTTCGGCCGGGCGGTCGAGTGCTGCTGGAAGCGGCGCGGCCGGTCGCACGGACGATGACGATGCTGGCACGCCGACCGGCCCCACCGCAGGCTCGAACAGTGCCGGAACGGGAGCGGCCGGCACCCCAGCAACTGCACCGCTCACTCTGCCCGAGCCAGATCAGCTGGGTCCGTACGAAGTCGAGCCCGAAATCAACGTCGGCGCAGGCTTCGAGAATCCGATCAACGCCAACGACATGCCGGGCGCCACGTACTGCACCTCGTTCTCGCTCAGCTTCGGTCAAGACGAGGAGGCTGCACGCAAGTTCGCCGAGATTCCGGCTGACCTCAACATGGCGCTCTACACACTCTATCGTCCCAAGCAGTTCGAAGAGGGCAAGACCTATCCACTGCTGACTTGGGGCAACGGCACGTGCGCACTTCCCGAAGGCTACGGCAAGCTGCTGCGCCACGTCGCATCTCAAGGCTTCATCATCGTCGCGGCCAACACTCGCTGGACCGCTGGCAGTGGTGCGAGTGCGCCGATGATTCGCGGCATCGACTGGGCGCTGAAGGCGAACGCCGATCCGATGAGCCCGTTGTACAAGCGGATCGATCCGATGAAGGTCGGAGCGTTCGGGCATTCGCAAGGCGCCGGTGCGACTTGGAGTGCCGCTGCGGATACGCGCATTCGATCGATCGTCGTTCTCAACGGCTCCGCATCGGGAACACGGAAAGCTACCAGCATGTTCGTGTCGGGCGACCGCGACATCGTCACAGAGTCGAGCCAGCGCAGCGCAACGAACGCCCAAGCCATCGCCGCGATGGTCTTCTATCACATGGTTCCGGGGAGTGGCGCGGCGGACGGACACCTGACACTCATCACCGAGCCCGAACGTGTCGTCGGCCCCGTGACCGCATGGTTCCGTTATCAGCTCAACGCGGATCCTGTCGCCCGCGACTGGTTCGTCGGCGCAACTTGTAAGCTCTGCGGCCACGAAGACCAATACGAGTTCCTCGCAAAAGGCCTGCAATGAAAGCACACACGCTGCTGCTCGTGGCGTGTGCCTCCCTCGCCGCTTGCAGCAGCGAGGGAAATCAAGTCGGACCACAAACCGACGTCGCTGGACACGGCGGCGCCGGTGGAGCTGGAGGAAGCACCCCCGCGCCGCAACCGACCGCGGGAATGCGCGCCGATGCCCTGCTCGCGCAGCTGACGCTCGATGAAAAGCTGCAGCTCGTGCGCGGCTGGGGCCTGTGCGGCTGGGCGTTTGGCGATCAAGGAGCCGGGCGGAGAGGTGCGGGCTTCATCCCAGGCATTCCGCGTCTGAACATCCCCGACTTGAACATGACCGATGGTGGCGCGGGAGTGGCCGACTGCAGCAGCGCCTCGGCGCCATTTTCCCCGCGCGACAGACCCTACGCGACCGCACTGCCAGCACCGCTCGCTGTCGCTGCGACGTGGGATACGGAGTTGGCGGATAGAGTCGGTGCGTGGATTGCTAACGAAGCACGCGCGCAGGGTTTCAACATGCTGCTCGGAGGCTCGATCGGGCTGATCCGCGATCCCCGTTTGGGTCGCGCGTTCGAATACATGGGCGAAGATCCAGTGCTCTCCGGACTCATGGTCAGCCCTAAAATCCGCGGCGCGCAGTCGAAACACATAGTCATGTCGCTCAAACACTTCGCTGCCAATCAGCAGGAGACGCAGCGCATGGCCGCAAACTCGGTGATCGAGCCACGCCCGCTCCGCGAGTTGTATTTGCGTCACTTCGAGATGGCCGTAAAAGACGCCAAGCCCGGTTCCGTCATGTGTTCTTACAACAAGCTCAACGGCGATTGGGCTTGCGAGAACGCCTGGCTACTCAACACCGTGCTCAAAGGCGAGTGGGGCTTCGAAGGTTGGGTGCAATCGGATTGGGGCGCTACTCACAGCACGGTTCAAGCCGCTCTGAGCGGCCTGGACGAAGAAGAGTACTCGCCGAACTACTTTGCTGATCCACTCGCGGCGGCGGTCGCGGACGGCAGTGTACCGATGAGCCGGCTCGACGACATGGTGCGGCGCAAGCTTGTCACGCTGATCGACACCGGCGTGTTGGACGATCCACCCATGCAGCAAACCATCGACTTTGCTGCCGGCGAGACGTTTGCGCAGCAGGTCGCTGGGCGCGCGATGGTGTTGCTCAGGAACCGCGACGACCTCTTGCCGTTGCCCAAAACGACGATGCGCGTCGCAGTCATTGGTGCGCACGCGGACTCCGCGATGCTCTCGGGAGGCGGATCGAGCCAAGTACTCTCGCCGGGCGGACCCGCCTACGCGTTTCCGACAAAGGACGGGCAGAAGTGCCCGGAGCAACCGGGCGCGGGCAACTGGTGTGAGATCTGGATTCGCAGCGCTCCGCAAGTCGCGATTCAGGGAAAAGTCCCTACGGCCAACGTGCGCTTCGCCGACGGCAAGGACGTGGCGGCGGCGGCCGCGCTTGCGAGCGACTCGGAAGTGGCCGTCTTGCTCGCCCACCAGTGGGCTGGAGAAGAGCACGATCTGACGTCGCTCACCCTGCGCGACGATCAGGACGCGTTGATCGCCGCCGTCGCGACGGCAAATCCAAAAACGATCGTGGTACTGCAGACCGGCAATCCGACGTTGATGCCGTGGCTCAGCCAAGTGGGCGCCGTGATCCAGGCTTGGTATCCCGGCATCGGCGGGGCTGGAGCACTGGCGGACATCCTGTTCGGCGACGTCAATCCGTCGGGCAAGCTCCCGGTGAGCTTCCCGGCGAAAGAAACCGAAACGCCGACCGGTGGCGCGGCATTCAGCACGACCGACGTGCCGTACACCGAAGGTTTGCAGATCGGTTACCGCTGGTACGACGCCATGGGCATCGCACCGCTCTTTCCGTTCGGGCATGGCCTTTCGTATACCGGCTATACGTACGCGGATCTCGCGGTCACTCCGGGAGGCGGTCAGCTGAGCTTCTCGGTGACGAACAGCGGAACGCGCGCGGGCACGGAGGTCGCCCAGATATATGCGAGCCTGCCGACTGGTGCCGGCGACGCACCCAAGCGCCTGGTCGGTTGGAAGACCGTAACGTTAGCGCCCGGCGAGACGCAGCAGCTCAGCCTGATGATCCCGGGCGAGCGCTACACTTATTGGGATACGACATCATCGAGCTGGAAAACGCCGGCGGGCTCCTACCAGATCATGGTTGGAGCGTCTGCCGGCGACATCCGTTTGAAGAGTGCATTCGAAATGCCGTGAGGCTGCCGCGAGGTGACCTCACAGGTTTTTCGAGGCGAGGCCGTGCCAACCCGGATCTTTGCAGATGCCGCAATTGCCTGGCGCTCCACCCATGAACATTTTGCAAGCCACGGGATCATCCGCGAGCATGCAACGGAACCACGCCGCGTATAAGCGTGTGAATTGGAGCGATCCTTTGTCGCCGGTGAGCGAGCCCGCGACAGTTTCGGTCGTGACGTGGTCGCCGCCTTCCCAATTGCCCACGAACATCGGGCCGCCCGCATTCGTCACGAGGCCCTCCGCATTCATGACGATGTCCTCTGTGCCCGTCAGGATGAGCACGGACACCTTCGCGTTCGCGATCATCGTCGCGCCCTCAATCGCCGCGGTTACGACGTTCGGATGTTTGGAACCCTGGCTCGCACCGAAGCCGCCTTGCGAATGGCCAGAAACTCCCGCGCGTGTCGTGAGCTTCTTGTAGAACTTGCTCATCGGATCGTCGTTCTGCTTGAGCAAGTAGTCGACGCCGGCTTTGTGGAAGTTCCCTGAGCCGGTGTTGTCCTCCTGTGACTCGGCGACGACCATGCCCCAGCTCGCTGCGTTCGAGTTCAAGAACGCGTATGTGCCGGAACCCGTCACGCCGGTGCCGTTTCCCCAAGCGACGATCGGGTGCAGACAGCTCGCCTCGAGCGGATCTGGATAGTAAATCGTGAACTTGCCGGTGTGCTGAGAGGCCTCGATCATCCCGAGATCGACCTGCATCTGAGCCACCTTGTAAGGTCCAGGATTTGTGTACATGCCGTTGCCGGGCTTCAGGCACGTCGTTCCAGTGCCGATCGGCGGTCCAGCCGGCGGCGGGGCAACTGGAGGGCTGCCGCTACCAGCGGGAGGAGGCATCACCGGGGGAGCCGCCATCCCGCCGGCTTGTGCCATCGGCCCAGGGTTATTGTTCGGGAGTGGGATTGAGGACGTCGGTGATCCTGCTTGGCCTGATGCCGTCGGCATGTTCGCGCGGCCTCCAGCTTGGTTGCTCGTCGATCCGGCGATGCCCACGCCGACACCGGCCGTGCCAGCGCCCGAAGTGCCTGCCCCCATGACGGGTCGTCCGCCGCTCGAGTTGCTCTGCAAGTCGTCGGAGCATGCAGCGGTGCAAATGAACAAGGAGCCAATCGCTCCCACGAGGATCGTTTCTCGCACTCGGAAGCTCGTAGAGCGTCTCAGGCCCACGTTTGGACCCTGGAGCTCACTTCGATTCGCGCATTCTCTTGTTAGGGACATATAACCTCCGCAACACTGCAGGCTTCGCATCGTAGAGAGGCCGTCCGAGCGAGTCCTTTCAAAGATGCTAAATGTTGAGCTGCAAGCGCTACGCGATCCTAAACAATGGAAGGTACACACGAATTGGACGGTGAAGCAAAGGGTCTGATGTAGCGCGCAGTCACGGCATCGGGTGCTTCTTCATCATCTCCCAACCGAGCTTGGCGTCACCCGGGTCGTGGCTACCACCCTGCTTCGTACACAACGTGACCTCCGTGCCCGCCTTGCATTGCGTGTACGTCTGGCAACCGTTCCCCGTGTCCATCGGTGCGCCCGTACACTCATTGAGCTCGGCCCACCTCTTCAGCGTCGCTTCCGCACCCAAGAAGTGAATCGTGACGTTGAGCCCATTCGGTGGCATCGACGCTCCGCCCGCGTAGGGAACCAGCGGGTCGGCCGTACCTCGAAACGAGATCACACTGATCGGACGCGTTGGATGGCAAGGTTCCTCATCCTCCGTGAGTAGATCGAACGCGCTGGGCGCAACCGCCGCGAACACATCCGCTGCGTTGCAGGCCAAGTAGTGAGACATGCCGCCACCCATCGAATAACCGTCCGCGTAGACTCGCTTCGGATCGACACACCCGCGCGCTTTCAGATCGTCCACGATCGCTCGCGCAAACGCCAAGTCGTCGACGGCGCGAGAACGCGTGCAACACGGACCGATGTTCCAGGCTTGGTCGATCCCGTTCGGCCAGGCGATGATGAAACCCTCTTGATCGGAGAGCGCTTGATAGCCCGAGATGCTCTTTTGCGAGGCGCCCGTGCCCATCAACGGATGCCAATCGATCACGAACGGAACTGGAGTCTTCCCGGTGTAGCCCTTCGGCACGTGCAAGATGAACGTGCGGGCGGTACCACCGACTTGCAACGTGGTCGTCGTTTCGCCTGGCGGCAAACTGGTCGCCGGACACGTCACGGGCGCAGACGTACCCGTGCCCGCCGTCGGCATTTCGGCCGAGCCAGCGACACCGCCGCTACCAGCTGCAACGCCGCCGCCAGCGGCAGCGCTACCCGCAGCGACATCCCGACCTGCTCCACCCGCTCCTGCTCCCAGCCCCGCGCTGCCAGTCCCGCCCGCTCCAGACGCGGTGCCGGTCGCGCCGGCAGCTCCGGTCTGTCCCGCGACGCCGACACTGGAACGACCTGCCGCTGATGGCTGCCCAGCTCCTGCGGCCCCAGTCGTTCCCGCAGCCGACGGAGATTGCGTCGGCTCGGACACGGCCGGCGTCGTCGATCCGGCGTTCGAGTCGCTGGAACATGCTACGAACGCGGCGCAACACAGCGAAATGAGTGAGCGCGTCAGCGTTCCCATCATTGGGGCTTCATCTTCCACATCAGACTCCAGTTGGTATTGCCGCACAGGCCGCACATCTCACCGATGAACATGCCTTTACCAGTGGCTCCGAGATCGCTCAGGAGCCACCAACGCAGCCATCCGACTGCGACCTTGCCGAACTCGCCGCCGTTGTCCTCCCAGTACGTACCGCCGTGGCCCGTGGGCGAGTTGGCGAACAGCAATGGAATGTTATTGATCGCCATGAAGTCGGCCGAACCATTCTCATACGCGATGTCGTCCGGGCCCCCGTCAATGATCGCCATCGGGGCATGGAGTGCACCGTAGATGGCCATGTCGCGTGAGAACAAACCGCTGTTCATCGGCATCGAGGTCGTGATGCGCTTGTCCGTGCTCGCACCGATCGCCATCAACCCACCGCAGGACTGACCCGACACCGCGACCTTGCTGACGTCGAGCTTGTGATAGTACTTGCTGCACGGCCGCTCGTTTTCAGCCGTGGCCCAGTCGATCGCCTTCAGCAAAACCGTACCATCGGTGCCGAGTGATCCGCTGCCGGTGCCACCGGGTGTGCCGTCCGCGATCACCAGGATGCCTTGCGAGGTCAGCTGCATCAGAAACTCGGCGAAGCCCGAGCTGTCTTTCGAGCAGCCTCCGTTCCCCCAAGCGAGGATCGGGTGTTTGATCATTCCGATCGGATCGGGGCGGTACACCGTGTGATCGGCGATGCCAGGATCACTTTCCACGACCACGCTGAACTCGCCGCTCGGCTTCGCTCCCGTCCCGAGGCCAGTCACCGGCTTGGCATCCGCGGTCTTGTCCGCGGGATTGCATTCGACGTCGGCGACTGTGCTGCCGGCGGCACCGGCAGCTCCCGCTTCACCTGCTGCGCCCGCTGCCGCTGCGCCCGTGCCGGCGACCGCGCTGCCGCCCGCACCGGATCTTCCGCCGCTTCCCGCTGCGGCGGAGCCTGAGGCTCCTGCCGCACCCGTCGTTGTAGGGGCGGTCGCTCCGGCGCCGCCGACAGCTGCACTGATTGCACCGGCACCACCGGCTTGGACGACACCGACACCGGCGATCGCCGTGCTCCCAGAGCTACCGGCGATTGAACCGATATCTCCGGTCTCGCCGCCTTTGTTGGACGAACAAGCCGAGCACACGGCGATTAGGAGCAGAGCCTGGAGAGGTGCACGGACCAACGACGCGGGCATGAGTTGAGCTCCTCGATCGTTCGGCAGTCCGCGGATCCGCGGCGGCGCGCGAACGCACATGCCCTATTGCCCTGCGACGCAGGCTTTTTTGAGCGCGAGCGTGAAAGCAGCCGCACAGTGGTGCTGGATCACAAGCTTCGCAGGAAGCTCCACACGCCGGACGCTGCGAAGCTCGGCAAGTCGAGATTGCCGTCATATTCACAGTAGCGAACGGGATAGCCCGTCGCACAATCCGCGTACTCGCGGCATGGTGAGGGATCGACCGGTGCAGTGGCGTTCGCGTTGCATTGATTTTGTTGCACCCAAAAATCGCGATCGGCTCTGCCGAGTGTGCGGCTCATCTCGGCGTTGCCTTGTGAGATCCACACCGCGAGCTGGCCCGCACACATGCCGATCGGTGAAGCGCCCGATAGCGAGCCGAGTCCGCGCAACACAGGGGTACGCATGCAAGCGAGCGAGTTCGCGAAGATTGCACCCGTCGCATGCCCCACGGCGAAAACCCGGCGCTGATCGATGCAATAGGTCGATTCGAGCTTCTCGAGCAAAGCGTCGAACAGCGGAAGGTCACGCTGCAGATCCCAGGATCCTGCGCCATCCGCGCAGTCCATGTTCACGACGATCCCATCCGCGCCTACGACCGCGGGCAAGTCGAAGTAGCTGCGAAACGCCGCAGCGGTCACGTTCGCACCGCGAAACGAGATCACCAGTGGATACGGCCGGTTCCGATCGTAGCCGCTCGCGAGGTCGACGATGTAACTCGCGGTCGAGCCATTTCGCGTGACGCTGGTGTCTGACGCGGGTGGCTGCGTGCCACAACCGCGACTCGGCTCTGGACCCGTGGCGGGCCTCGACGCATCCGGAGGCGCCATCACACCGGCGTCGTCCTCAATATTCGGTTGCGAGCCGGCACCGCTGGCCGCTGCAGCACCCGAACCCGCGCCACCGGCGGCCGCTTGTCCGATTGGGGCCGCACCGTCGCCGGCCGTAGCTCCACTGGCGCCGCTCACGGCTGCAGCAGTCCCGGCACCGGCACCATCGGCGAGTCCTCCCCCGCGCGCGCCTAAGGTCACGACGGACGGACCACAGGCCGGCGCGTAGGCCCAGAGCCCCGCAGCAGCTAGTAACGCCGTGATCTTGCGGCCGATATCGGGCATTGCCCGACGCCGACCGTTTTTTTGAACTGCGGCTCCTGCTCGCGCAGATCGGTCGCGATCGGTCGCAGCCATGACTTTGGGACAGCTAGAGCTCAAAAAAATCTCAGGATCTGGGCAATCCTCGATATGGCACACGAGAGCTCCCTACGCTTTACCGCGCGCTCGCCGCCGAAGCGCTCTCGCGAGCACGCCGGGCAAGCGTCTCGGCAGGGCGATTTTGAAGACTCTGCGCGATCGCGTGTCACAGTCGACATTCCAGGATTCGCACCCTTCCGCGCGCCAACGTATCGCAGGGCGCGGGCAATTGTTTTCTGCCATAACGCCAACGATGCAGCGGACACATCGCCCGGCCATGCGCGCGATGTATCTGGCGCTTCTCTGGAGCCTTGCGAGTATTGCGCGACAAGCCCACGCAGCAGAGTTGCGAGTCGACTGGAACGGCCCACCCGAATGTTCTTCCGCGAGCGATCTGAGGGCGCGAGTCATGCGTCTCATGGGCGGCTCCCTCCATTCGGAGCTACGGGCAGCCGTCGAAGTGATCCGCCGCGAACAGACCTATCGCGCGCACGTCGTCGTCCGCGGTCCGTCGGGGTTCGGGGACAGGCACCTCGAGGATCCACGCTGCGATGTTCTCGTCGACCAAGTGGCTGTGTTGATCGCGCTCAGCATTCCGACACGTGCGAGCCCAAACTCGGAAGACGAACTGTCGCTGGCTCTCGGGCTAGAAGGTCGTCTGACATCGGGATCCCTGCCGCTGTTGGCGGCGGGCCTAGGTGGCGCGATTGCAGTCGAAGGCCTCGCATCTTTTCGTCTGGAGGTGCAAGGCGCGTATTACCTCCCGCAATCGACCACGTTCGATCAGACTTCGCTCGGAGGCGACTTCCAGCTCTTCACCCTCGGCGCGGGCATCTGTCGACTGTGGAACTTCGGCCTGCTGCAGTGGGGGCCGTGTGTCGGCGCGCAGGTCCATCACATCAGCGCAACCGGCTTCGGCGGCGTGACCCAGTTGCCGGGCAGCACGACCTGGTGGGGGCCGTCGCTCCGACTGTTAGGCCGCGTGAACCTCTTGCCAGCGTTCGGCATTCAGATCGCGGTTGAAGGAATGATGCCCTTGTCCCGACCGCAATTCGTGTTCTCGGATGTC
>Ga0193752_1001186_pt1 | contig 22310 bp, 13 predicted proteins | sample H1c1metaG_FD_144924 | JGI IMG/M metagenome (GOLD analysis project Ga0193752, IMG submission 144924) | Soil microbial communities from a riparian zone of the East river system, Colorado, United States - H1c1 | ecosystem: Environmental > Terrestrial > Soil > Riparian zone | place: USA: East River...
TAAAGTTCACATCAGTCGCAAGAATTGCCTGCGGCAATTCCTTCTATGTGCACTGAGCAATAGCTATGCCTATGTAATCTATGTCCCTATGTTGTTAATTTTTGCGAAGTAGCACCCACTACGGCGCAAGTCGTGCAATACTCCACCCCTTATCCGTCTGGCGATAACTCAACCGGTCATGCAACCGGCTCGGCCTTCCCTGCCAGAATTCAAACGAAGCCGGTACAAGTACGTAGCCGCCCCACCATTCCGGGCGTGGAATTTCTTTCCCTTCAAACTTCTTTTCAACTTCCGTCAATGCCGCATCAAGCTGTTTTCTGCCATTCAGAATTTCGCTTTGCGGCGATGCCCAGGCACCCAGCTTGCTGCCCCGCGGACGACTTTCGAAGTACATGTCCGAATCTTCCGGGGTTTGTACACTCAGTGTTCCTTCTATCCTCACCTGCCGTTCGAATTCCGGCCAGAAGAAGGTCATGCATGCAAAAGGGTTTTCGGCAATTTCTTTCGACTTCCGGCTGCGGTAATTGGTGTAGAAAACAAATCCGTTCGCGTTGAAATCCCGTAATAATACTACACGGGCCGAAGGACGGAGATCCGCTCCAACGGTCGACAAAACAAATGCGTTGGGTTCATTGGCCTTGCCATCAACCGCCTCGCGAAACCATTGTCCGAACTGGGCAACAGGATCGGCCTGGGCCATGGATTCATCAAACGACTTTTGCATGAAATCGCGGCGCAACTGATTGATATATTCACGAAGATCCTCCATAAACATGACTTGGTTAACAAAGTTAAAACTATTGGTCAGGATGGCGCCCGACAATTCTCTATTTTGGTACAATCATTGCGCGAATACATGTAGGATGACGATGTTCCAGGAAAATAAACTCGATCTTAAACAAGGGCGACTTCTTGTTTCGGAACCGTTCATGACCGACAATTATTTTCGTCGCGCGGTTGTTGTACTTGCAGAACTCAATGAAAAAGGTTCGGTAGGATTTATTCTCAACAAGCCCGTGGAGATGTTCGTCCACGAAGTGATTCCCGATTTTCCATTGACCGAACACCGTATTCATTTCGGCGGACCGGTGCAGCGCGACCAGTTGTTTTACATTCATACGTTGGGCGATAAAATCGCGAACAGCATTCCTATTGCCCAAGGCCTTTGGTGGCTCGGTGATTTCGAACAAGTGCGCAAGATGGTGGAGAAAAAGGAAATCGGTCAGAAAGAAATCCGCTTTTTCATTGGCTATTCCGGGTGGGAAGCAGGCCAGCTCGAAAAAGAAATGGATAAAAAATCGTGGTTCGTTTCAAAGATCAACCGCGATCTTGTTTTCGACGGCGACACGAAAAATCTCTGGGGAAGCGCTGTGAAATCGCTGGGGAAAGAATTCCAACACATGGTGAATTTTCCGGAAGACCCTGCTTTGAATTAGTGCACAGTGAAAGCAGTGGACAGTACGCAGTGGGCAGTGGGCTTCTTGTCTGACTTCGGCGAGCTTGTCCAGAGCGAAGCCGAGGGAAGACAAACTGGTCACACTGCGCACTGCTTACTGAAATACTGCGCACTAGTTTCCTTCTACCGGCACACTCACCAGCTTATTCAACAGCTCATTCAGCTTCCTCGCGGTTTGCGAGAAATAACGTTTCTGCCTGTACGCCGCTACCCACGTGATTCCTTTCACGGCGTTCGTGAGAAATATTTCGTCGGAGTTCAGGAGGATGGACAAAGGCAATGGCACTTCGTACACGGCAATGCGGTTCGTTTGCGCAATCTCCATGATCATGGTGCGCATCACACCGGCAACGCATCCTTCAGACAAAGGCGCTGTATACAACACTCCGTTTTTCACGGCGAAAAGACTGGAGCCAGTTGCTTCAATCACGTTTCCGTTCTGGTTGATGAGAATGGCATCATCAACATTCATGGCTACAGCGTGCAATGAAGCGAGCACGTACAATTCTGCGTTGGATGTCTTGAGCGTTGAAAGTTTATTGATTGGTTTGCGGATATCCTGGTAAAGTTCAATACTGATTCCTTTTTCGTTGATCATGTATTGATCATTTTCCATCGACCAGAGTTCGAGATGCCAGGAAGCATCGTTTGAAATTGGTGCATAATATCCGCCATCATTTCTGAAAACAGATAAACGCAAACGCGAACCGGGAGGGCTGCCATTGGCTTCCCAGAGTTTTTTCGCCCAGGCATCGAGTGAATTGGAAACAAAACTGTCGGGCAAACGGAGCTGAAGTAATTGCACCCCGGTCAACAGGCGCTGCATGTGTTTCTTCGAAAAACTGAGTTTTCCGTTGATCATCCGCATGCTCTCAAACAGGCCGTCACCGTACCTGAAAAGCCGGTTGTGACCTGTAAACAGAGGCGCCTCGGCATCCTTTAATTCCCCATTAAATAGAAGTACTGCCACGGTGGTTTTTTATCGAAAATAGCAAAAAAAACGAATTCAGGTCACTTTGCTCATAGCCCGGTAAAAAACGCGGCAATCTTGCGCACGAAATTTACCGCGAGTTGCGGATTAAAAATCACCGGAAAAATGAAGCCGTAAACAGCCCCCCAGAAGTGCGCATCGTGCCCGATATTGTCTGTGCCTTTGCGCGACATGTAATTGGAGTAAACCAGGTAAATAACCCCATAAAGCGCAAAATTTACGGGAATTGCGAAGAAAAGATAAATGGTTTGCATCGGAAAAAAGAGCAGTGCCGAGTACAGCACGGCGCTTACCGCTCCCGAAGCCCCGAGTGCATTGTAATGCGGGTTATTCCGGTGTTTGAAAAAGCTGTAAAGGGAACTGATAATAATTGCGGAGATATACATCAACGCGAACATGAATGAGCCCCAGCGTTCGCCAAAAAGAGCTTCGCTGCAATATACTTTTTCCACGTGCGGACCAAAAAAGTAGAGGGTCATCATGTTTACGAGCAAGTGCATTTCATTGGCATGAAGAAAACCTCCACTGATGAAACGGTGCCATTCGCGGTTGTGCTGAATGGCGTATGCGTTGAACATGTGTTTCCCTTTGAACTCCATGTTGCGCATGAAAATCAGGGATACGGCGCAGGTGATGATGAGAATGGCGATTGTAACCATACATGATTTTTGATTTTCGATGCACAATTTTCGACTTGTTTGTACGTTACTGCACATCCTGAACGGTGCAAGCCCATTGACAAATCGAAAATCGGGAACTGAAAATCAAAGATACGCAACCATTTCGGTGGATTTCCGTCTACCGGTCATAACTCCTGACTCATGCGCAAACTGCTCCTTATTTTATTCCTCGCCTGCCCGGGTCCTATTTTTGCCCAGGACCTGATTGTAAAAATGGACTCGACAAAAATTTCTGCGAAAGTCCTTACGGTCACCGAAGAAACTATTTCCTACAAACGTTGGGCAAATCCCGATGGCCCTACGTACGTGATCTCGCGCAATGATGTAGCGCGGATCGAATATTCGGATGGAACCGTCGAGAGGTTTGGAATCAGTACCAAAGAAAGGATGAAGGCGCTGGACAAAAACGTGATCAGCATAACCATGAGCGATATTGTTGTGGGATTGATCACCGTGAGTTATGAGCGAATGCTTGTACCGGAATTTTCCTTGCGCCTGACCGGTTCCACCGGTATTGCACACCTGTCGAAGGGCTCACCCGAACCCGTAGGAGGATACAGGTATTACAACAAGCACAAAATATTCAGTGTGGGTCTCGAAGCACTATATCTCGTGTACCGTGGAAAAAAGATGTCGTACCAGGTTGGAGTCCTTGCGGAAGTCGGTAGTGTCAATTACGGGAATGGGTGGTATGGTCCTACCCCGCCACAACAGCGCAGGGAATATTACGCTGCAGGAATCACAAATGGAATCTCGTTGCACGTTTCACAGCATTTTGATATCGCCTTAACCGGAGCAGTGGGTTGGTGCAGAGACGAAGTATATTACGATCCGGAATTGACGGGACGGTTAGGGTTTTCGGTGGGCTACCGATTCTAGTTCGGAGTTTCGTGTACCAGCATTTCACTGCATTTCTGTCTTCAACCTATAACTGCGAACTCATGCGTAACCTCATCCTTGCTTTCTTCCTCATCTTCTCCGGCAACATTTTTGCCCAAGACCTGATTGTAAAAATGGACTCGACAAAAATTTCTGCGAAAGTCCTTACGGTCACCAACGAAACCATCTCCTACAAACGCTGGGCAAATCCCGATGGCCCTACGTACGTGGTTTCGCGCAATGATGTAGCGCGCATCGAATATTCGGATGGGACAGTCGAGCATTTCGGAAAGACGACCAAAGAAATAATGCAGGACCTGAACAAAAACGTGATCAGCATGACCACGAGCGATATTGTTGCCGGGTTGATCACCATCAGTTATGAACGAATGCTTACGCCGGAATTTTCCCTGCGGTTGAATGGTTCAACGGGGGTGGGTTATCTTGCAAACTCTCCACCGGAATACGACCGCGGGTTCCGTTATTACAACCGCGGCAAAGTATTCAGTTCAAGTCTTGAAGCGTTATACCTGGTGTACCGGGGCAAAAAAATATCGTACCAGCTTGGAGCGCTTGTTGAAGTGGGCATGGTACAATACAACCAGTGGTGGTGGTCTCCGTACCCTGGTCCGCATCCGACGACACCAGCGAAGAGAGAATATTATGCGACCGGAATCACGAATGCAATTTCGTTGCACGTATCACAACACGTTGATCTTGCATTAACCTCAACCATCGGATGGTCACGGGACGCGTTGTACAGCGATCCTGAAGTGATGGGGCGGTTAGGATTTTCGATGGGCTACCGGTTCTAGTTCCGGGTTAAAAAGTTTCGGGTTTGTCAGTTCGAGTAGCAATCAGCAATTTTGTCCCTCCCGATACAATTTTCGTTTCTCAAATCACTCGAGATGACAAAATTGCTGATTGCGTATCGAGAACCAAACCCGAAACTTTTTAACTACCCAATACTAAACTCTTATCCCAATCACCAGCAAATCATCAATCTGCTCCACCGGTCCACGCCACTGATTGATGAAACGTTCCAACTCGTTCTTCTGCTCATGCATCGGTTTGTGATGAATACCCAGAAGCAATTCACGGAATTTTTTCGTGGTCAATTTTTTTCCTTTGTCGCCACCGAACTGGTCTGCGAATCCATCGGAGAAGAGATAGATCACATCGCCGTGCGCAAGGTTTACTGATTGTTCATCAAAAACCTGTTCGTCGGGCGTATGACCACCGATCGCGACTTTCGTCGGTTTCAGTTCTTCCATTTCTGAAGAACCGCTGCGCAAGATCCAGAGCGGACGATTGGCTCCTGCAAAAACAACCTGCTGCGGCGATACGCGGATCAATGCAATGTCCATTCCATCGCGCGTGCTATCCAGGTTATTCTGCCGGAGTGTTTCCTTGACGCCTTTATTCACCAGCGTGAGTATTTTACCCGGTGAACCTGAAATGGTGTTGGCCAGTTTTAATTCGCGCGAACAAATGAGGCTCATGAATGCGCCCGGAACCCCGTGACCGGTACAATCTGCAGCAGCTACAAATACATTTTCGTTGGCGCCTTTCTCGAGATAATAAAAATCGCCACCCACAATGTCTTTGGGTGTGTACAGCACAAAAGAATCGGGCAGGTATTTCTCCACCACTTCTTTCTCGGGAAGAATAGCATTCTGAATGCCCTGCGCGTAATTGATGCTGTCCGTAATTTCTTTGTTCTTGTGTTCGATGATGCGGTATGCATTTTCAATCTTCTGGTTCTTATCATCGAGTTCGAGATTCGCTTTTTGTTTTTCGCGATATCCTTTAAAGATGAAAATCGCAAGGAGAATCACAAGCACAAGTATTCCGGATACAAACCAGAAGTACACTTGCTGTCTCCTCGCCTCTTCCGCACGGATTGTTTCCTTCGCAGCTTCTTCTGCTTTGGCTACAGCTGTTTTCTTATCGTAATCGTAACTCAACTGAGCTGTAACGGCCTTGCGTGTTGTTTCTTCGTTCAGCAACGAATCTTTCAATTCGGAATATTGCTTGTAATACTTAAACGCGTCAGGGAAATTACCTTTTGCTTCGTAAACCAGCGCAAGTCCTTCACACGCATTCTGCACTTCCGGAAGATTGCCGCGCTTCGTTCCCAGGTCATACGCTTCCTGGAAAAGTGCAAGCGCTTCATCGTAACGCTTCATCTTAAACAATGTATTTGCTTTCAGGTTGCACGCTGAAGTAATTCCTTCGGGATCGCCCATTCTCCGGAACATGGCCAGGGCAGTATCAAATTCCACCAGCGCTTCTTCCATCAGGCCTTTGACATCATAAACAGATCCGATGTTCACCCGTGAACTCGCGATTCCCCGTTTGTCATCAATCACGATTTTCGCAGCCAGGCCATCCTGGAAATGTTTCAGCGCTTTATCGTATTGCTTCCGCTTGAACCAGATGATGCCGATGTTGTTGCTGGAAAATGCAATGGCCCGTTTGTCATCAATTTCTTCTGCAATTTTCAGGGCACGTTCGAAATACACCAGCGAGGTATCCGGTTGATCGAGTCCGCTATACACGATACCGATATTACCCAAAGCCGAAACAACGCCCGACTTGTCGCCGATCTTTTCTTTAATCGTAAGACTCGCCAGAAAATACTCCAGTGCCAGCGAATAATTTCCCTGGTCGTTGTACACCAAACCGAGGTTGTTGTACGACATGGCCATGTTCGAAGAGTCGTTCATAGCCGACCGTATTTCCAGTGAGCGGTTGTGATACGCTACAGCGGAATCGTATTCGCCGAGCCGGTAATACACCACACCCAGGTCGTTGCACATGGCAGAAATGCCCAATGAATCATTCAGTTTTTCCGCGAGTGCTTTTCCCTGCATGCCACGTTCAACGGACTCTTTGTATTTACCGGTGTTCTTGAGTTCCCAGCACAGGCGTTCGTAGGCAGAAACTTTCAGCGTGTCATCCGGTCGCGTAGCAACGACTTTCTCCAGCGAATCAATCATCTGTGCTTTGGACTTCGCCTGCGCGAATCCGGTGAACGGCAGCAGAAGAAACATGAATAGGGCAATGGGAACTTTGCGGTTCATAACGGGAAGAGTGAAGATACGTGATATAGACGCAAAGGCGCAATGGGCGCAAAGAAAAAACGCAAAGGTTAGCTTCGCGATTGTGTTGATTTCTACCACAGAGATCCACAGAGGTATTTCACAGAGATTCACCGAGCAACACATTGATCAGCACTCAGTGAAACTCTGTGAAAATCACTCAATGCTCTCTGTGGTTATTTTTTTTATGAGCAAAGCGAATCGCTGTGCCACTGTGTCGCCGTGGTTAATTAATTGCGCAGGGTAGCGAAGCTACCTACCACGTCTCAAAATCGAAAAAGAAAAACAAACAGGCCGCCTGTTTTTTATCCACGCCTTTGGCGCTGCCAATGTAACGTCCGGAAGCATCGCGCACGTCGCCATCGTCTTCGATCACACCGAGGTATGAGCCTGAAGAATTGCGTACGTCGCCATCGTCTTCCACTACACCCATGTACGATCCGGAAGCATTGCGGATATCTCCGTCGTCTTCAATTACACCCACGTACGAACCGGAAGCGTTACGGATATCGCCGTCATCTTCAAAAACGCCGCGGTAACTTCCACTGGCATTGCGGATATCGCCATCTGCTTCAACAGTTCCCCAATAGGAGCCGCTGGCAGTACGAAGGTCTTGTGCGGTTACTGTGCAGGTTGCGAGCACGAGGAAGGCGATTGTGCAGGTCAGACGGAAGAGTGTGTTCATGAGAAGTATTGTTTATATGAAGATATAAAAAAACAGTACGCAGTGCGCAGTAGGACAGTGCGCAGTATACCCGTGCTCGATATAATCACATTTCCGGGGTTTTGAAACCGGTCCCGCTGCGTACTGCGCACTGTGTACTGCGCACTTTTTTCATACCTTAGGTCCCTATGCACTTCAACCGCGAAGACACCATCTCCGCCCTGGCCACCGCTCATGGAACTGCCGCAATCGCTGTGGTTCGTCTTTCAGGAACAAAAGCAATTGCAATTGCCGAGTCTGTTTTCATGAACCGGAAAATGGAACCGAAGAAAATTTCGGACCAGCCGGGAAACACCGTGCACTACGGCATGATCGGCGACGGTTCTTATGTACTCGACGAAGTTCTCCTGACGATATTCCGCGCACCGCACTCGTTCACCGGAGAAGACGTAGTCGAAATTTCCTGTCACGGTTCTATTTTTATCCAGCAACAGCTTCTTCTTTTGCTCAATAAAAAAGGAGCGCGCAATGCATATCCCGGCGAGTTTTCGATGCGCGCATTCATGCACGGAAAAATGGACCTCTCGCAGGCCGAAGCTATCGCGGATCTTGTTTCTTCGCAAAGCGCCACTTCTCACCAGGTGGCCATGGAGCAGATGCGCGGAGGATTTTCGGAGAAGATCAGAATACTCCGCGAGCATCTGCTGAACTTCGCTTCGCTGGTTGAGCTCGAACTCGATTTCAGCGAAGAAGATGTGGAGTTCGCCAACCGCGATGATCTGCGCCGTTTGTTGCTGACGATTGAAAAACTCCTGCGCCGCCTCGTTGATTCTTTTGAGATCGGAAACGTGATCAAGAACGGAATTCCCGTGGCGATCGTTGGAAAACCGAACGCAGGAAAATCGACTTTACTCAATGCCTTGCTCGACGAAGAACGCGCCATTGTGAGCGACGTTCCCGGCACAACCCGCGATACGATCGAAGACGAAATTACGATTGAAGGAATTCTGTATCGCTTCATCGATACGGCTGGTCTGCGCAATACAACAGACGCTGTGGAATCGATGGGCGTTTCGCGTTCGTACGAAAAGATCCGTCAGTCATCCATTGTGCTTTACATTTTCGACGTGCACGAAATGACGCGTGGCGAACTGAACATCGAACTGGTGGAAGTGAAAAAGCACTTGCAAAACGCACAGCTTGTTCTCGTGGGCAACCAGATCGACCGCATGGACATGAACGAAGTGCAGAAAGAATTTGAAGGCATGGAAGTGCTGTTCATGTCGGCGAAAGAAAAACTCTACATCGACGATCTCAAACTGAAACTGGTTGCACTGTTCGACAAGAGCACGGTGAATGTCCGCGAAACGATTGTTACGAATGTGCGTCATGCTGATGCGTTGCGTCACACACTCGTGGCGATTGAACGTACGCTGAGCGGGCTCAACAACAATATTCCAGGAGATTTATTGGCGCAGGATATCCGCGAAGCGCTGCACCATCTCGGAGAAATTACCGGTGAGGTGACGAATGATGAGTTGCTGGGGAATATTTTCGGGAAGTTTTGTATTGGGAAGTAGGCTACAATACATTAACATTTTCGAAGAATAGCTCCCCCCCACCCATCCACAAACTTCCGTCATTCATCCCCAAAGTACCCGGTTCCCTTCTCCTCCACTATCTTTAGCCAAACCTTTGCAGGCGTTTTGAACTCATCCGTGCGGCGTTTCGTTTTTATTCTTTTCACCCTGGGATTCATTTCAACGAATGTACCGGGGCAGAATTACATCGTACAGAAACGACTGTACACGTATTCCGACGGTTTGCCCGGCAACAAAGTAACGTGTGCCGTGCAGGATAAACTGGGTTTCATCTGGCTGGGAACGCCGTATGGACTTTGCCGGTTCGACGGACAAAAATTTCAGTTGTTTACGCCAAAGACTCATGGTCTTCAGAATAAACCCATTGGTGCGCTTTACTCCGAACCGAACGGAGGTGTAATTATCGCTTACCAGGAAACTTTTTCCGACGTCAATATTTCATTCGACAAGCTGGATGTCATTGACATTTATTCGCTCCAGGTAAAATCAATCACAGATTTTTATCCCCGGATGCCATTTGGCGGAAACGAGATCCGGAACATATACGCCACTCGGGAGAACGTGCTCATTGGATTTCTTGTTGCCCCTTACGAGTACGCCAGCCTGAAACTTCGGGCAACGTGTCCGCTGTGGGTGCCCGATTCCAATGGCGTTTTCACCAGCAGGCCGCGTCGTGTGAAAAAGATTGTCCGGTTCATCAGCAACAATGGAATGGACACGGCCGTGTGCAGCGACTATTCATTGCAAGACAATCTGAACACCGCAGACATGATTCTGCTTGAGGATCATGATTTGCTGCTGAAGTCGGGTAATTCGCTGCGCTACCTGTACAAGGATGAGCGTGGTTATGTCATACTCCGCATCGAAAGCTCCGGCAAGCAGGCGCTTTACTTTTTCGGTTACAACGGCGAACTGCAGCTGCTTGGTTATGGCACTGGAACGTATGGAAATTACACGTTCAGTGTAAACAATTCCTACTCCAACGGATACTTCGGACTGTCTGTGGACCGCCAGAATTTCTTTTCCGTTTTCTCGTATGAATTGGGCCCGGTGCAGGTCTCCGATTCAACGGACAGCGATGCGATCAAACGCGCGAAACCGCTGCACGTGATCTGCGACCGGTTGGGCATTTTCTGGATCTGCACTACGGAAGGATTGCTGAGAGTGAATATTGCCCCGAAATATTTCCAGACCTGGTATTCGACAGACCTTGAACCGAAGCCCGGTAATCAATCGGCCCGCGGTATTCTCGTGAACGAAAATTTTTCCGTGGTAGCCCTCAATAGTCACTTCAACATACAATACCCCGACAGAACGATCCGCGTTGAAAGCCCATTCAACCATTCCGCGCTCTATCACAACAACACCTTGTGGCTGGGTTCATTTGACCTGATGACTTTTGATTTTGCCACGGAAAAAACCGTGTTCAGAATACATTCCACCAGCGATGAAATCTGGAGTATATTTCCTCTGACCGGTAAGCGACTCTTGCTGGGCTGCACAAACGGCCTCGATATCTACGATTCAGTTACAAACAGTATCTCCCCGGTGGATGTTAACGGATTTCCTGTTCCGAAACTGGTGTACCGGATTTTCACTGGCCCGCAGCAGCAAATTTACTGCGTAGCCGACAACGGGATTTTTACTGTTAGCCGCGAAGGCCGCATCACCGATTACCTTGGACAACATGCAAAACCCGTTGATCACCAATTGCCGTTCGAAGGGATCAATGACCTGCACATCGACCAGGAAGGAATATACTGGTTTGCGACCGCACAGCAAGGATTGTATCGCTGGGACCGGAACAAAAACACATTTGACAATTTCGGAATCGATGAAGGTTTTTTGTCGGCCAAGCTTTGTCGCATTGAAGAAGATGCTGCAGGGAATCTCTGGATCGGTACGGATTTCGGATTGGCGTGTTTCAATAAAAACAGCCGGCGCGCAAAAGTCTATACAACGGAAGACGGTTTACCGCACAATGAATTCAACCGCAGTTCCAGCTTCCGCGATGCAAAAGGCAACCTGTATTTCGGAACCATTGATGGCTGCACATGGTTTGATCCGTCTTCCCTTTCGGACCAGGATCACGTAAACAGCTTTCCGTTCATTCTAACGAGCCTGAAAAAATTCAACCCGGCCACTAACCTGCAGGAAGATGTTTCCGTGGAACTCCACAGAAAAGGATTTCTTGAATTAAGCGGCAACAGCAGTAACCTCAGTTTGTCTGTTCTCCTGCTCGATATGCAGGACCGCGTTCACCTGTACATGTACGAAATAGAAGGACTGGACAAGAAGCGAAACTATTCGTACGACGGCCAGATCAACCTGAGCAACCTGCCTTACGGAACGTATACACTGGTTGTTAACGCGCAGCATTCAGACGGCACATGGAATTCCACTCCATTAAAAATCGAGCTGCACGTGGTTCCGCCTTTCTACCAAACAGGATGGTTTATCGCATTGGTGATCGTCGTTCTGATTGTTGCAGCGTTTCTGTATTTCCGTTTTCGGTTTAAGAAAATCAATACCGAAAAAATTCAACTCGAGAAAGTTGTTGACGAACGCACAAAAGAACTGCGCGGTTCCCTGGCCGAGCAAACCGCATTGCTGCAGGAAGTTCATCACCGCGTAAAGAACAACCTGCAGTTTATTGCGGCCATGCTTCAGATGCAGATCAGCTCAGTCACTGACGAAAAAAACAAAGCCGTATTGCAGGAAACATCACTGCGCATTAACTCGATGAGCCTTGTGCATGAAATGCTTTATGGCAAAGACAAACTGGAGTTTATTTCCATTGACGAATACCTGGGTGAATTAATTTCCAAACTGAATGAAATGGTTTTCGTTCAGCACGCGCCGGTTGAATTCAGGATGAACATTGCCCACGTAAAGTTCAATGTGAACGACAGCGTCGCAATAGGTATGATGACTTCGGAAATCATCAGCAACTCCATTAAGTATGCGTTCACGGGAATACCACATCCTGCTATTGAAATCAGCCTGCGTGAAGATACCGTACGGAAACTCATTGAATTCCGCATCAGTGACAATGGAAACGGAATAGATCCCGCAAAAAAAGGAAAAGGCCTTGGCCTGCGGCTGATCGACATTTTCTCCAGACAGATGGAAGCCGAATACCGAACGATCAATGAAAACGGATTAACTTATATATTCGAAATCCCTTACCGCACAGATGAGCAGTCCATTTAAAATTCTGATTGTCGACGACGAAGTACTCATTGCAGAGTTCCTCAAGGACGTGCTTACGGAACTCGGTTACGACCAGTTGGTCCTGGCGCACAACAAGCGACAGGCGATTATTCAACTCGAAGAATACAAACCTGATCTTGTTCTGCTCGACATACGCATGAGAGAAGAACTGGAAGGCATATACATTGCCGAACGCATCAACCAGGATTTCAAAGTTCCGTTTATCTACATTACTGCGCAATCCGATAAGGAAATTATCCGGAAAGCGCTGGTCACAAAACCGGCCGGATACATTACCAAGCCGTTCAAGAAACCGGATATATATGCCGCGGTCCGGCTCGTGGAAGAAAACACGGAGAGTAACAATGAAAAATTTATCGTCTTCAAAGACGGTTACGACACGGTGAAATTATCCGTCGATGATGTGCTATACGCGAAAAGCAACGACAACTACATCGATGTATATACCGTTGCAAAAAAATACACACTGCGCTATACACTGGAATGGCTGTGTGAACACACGCCCAATGGAATGTTTCATCGCACACACCGTTCTGCGGTAGTGAACGTGACGAAAATTACCAGGGCCACATCGAAATCTGTTTTTGTCGGTGATGCGGAGATTCCGGTATCGCGCGGCAACCAGGTGAAACTTTAGTCTCCGACCTCTGTCTCACATTGTTTTTTTGCACGGCGACACGGCGCATTTTTACATTTTTTCTTATTCTAAGCCCGGGCGCTCACGGCGCGAGTACGGTTGCTCAATCGCTATGCGATTGGCATAGCTTAATAGAACACGGATTCGGCGGATCAGGCGGATTTCCACTGATTACATTATTAAAAATCCGACCGAATCCGCTTGATCCGTTTAATCCGCGTTCTATTCACAAACATCATCGTGGGTTTCAAAAAGCAAGTGCTCAAACTGACACTACTGGCTGCTCACCCACAAAGTTTTGCTGTTCATCCCGGTTTTTACACAGGAGCCTGATTGATTGCTTTTTTTGTTCAAAGAATCGTTACCACCAATCTATTTCGTCATGATCAAAAAAGCAATTACATTTTTCTGTACAGGACTTCTTGTATTGACTGGCTTCGCCCAGGCGCCGGATGTTTCAGCTACAACTGCATGGAACAACGGCAGCAACAACAGCGCGGGCTTCTATGAAAACAAAGGACAGGTTCATAACCTTGCTGATGACAGTCCGAACGCCGATGTGAAGTTCATGCTTGAACGGGGCGCAACCCAGGTGTTTCTCATGAAAACCGGAATCGCTTACCAATTCAGCAGAATGCAGTATCCTGAAGGTTTCCGTGAGTTGTCGGGTAACGCTGATCCGGAGAAACGTAAGCAGGCAGAAATGCTGAAGAATGATATCCGTATTGAAACATGGCGCATGGATATGGTCCTGGTGGACGCCAATGAAAAGGCACGGGTAACAACGGAAGAACGCAGCAGCGATTTTATCAATTATTACAATCGCGATGCACTGGATGTGCACCACTACGGCAAAGTCACTTACCACGACATCTACCCGGGAATTGACTGGGTAATTTATCTCTCAGGAGAAAACATGAAATACGATTTCATTGTGCATCCCGGCGGTGATCCCTCACAAATTGTTATACGTTGCTCTGATTATGAAACATTGCAGCTGAACGAAGACGGGAGTTGTTCATTGGGAAACAAAATGGGAATGATCACGGAAAATTCCCCGGTCAGCTTTCAGAACGGAAACCCGGTTGCAACTCAATTTAAACTGGTGGAGAATACAATTCGTTTTTCAATCGGCGACTACAACAAAAATGAAACGCTTGTGATCGATCCTGTGGTACGTGAATGGGGCACCTATTATGGCGGACCTTATTACGATGCAGGATTTTCCTGTGCAGCTGATCTTTCCGGAAACGTTTTTCTCGCAGGCAAAACGGCATCTTTAGTGGGCATTGCAGCAGGTGGACATCAAAATTCACACGCTGGTGGATATGATGCCCTGCTTGTGAAATTTACATCTGCGGGTGCGCGCCTGTGGGCAACCTATTACGGAGGAGGCGCAGATGACAGCGGCGATCATTGCGTAACAGACGCATCCGGAAATGTATACCTGAGCGGCTATACGCAGTCAGCAGGTTCTATTGCTTCCGGTGGCCATCAAAATATCTTTGCAGGCGGCTATGACTTATACCTGGCAAAATTCAATTCATCAGGTACGCGTGTGTGGGCCACCTACTATGGAGGAGGAGCGGATGAATTTCAATCCTATTGTACTACAGACGCGTCGGGTAATGTATATCTCAGCGGAGAGGCTGCTTCATCAGGTAGTATTGCTTCAGGAGGACATCAGAATTCATACGGCGGTGGCAGCCATGATGCGTTCCTGGTAAAGTTTAATGCTGCCGGAGTACGTCAGTGGGGTACTTACTATGGAGGTACGGGTGATGAGTGTGCATATACCTGCACTACAGACGCAACCGGAAATGTGTACCTCGCGGGATCCTCCTCTTCATCCACTGCGATTGCTTCCGGTGGACACCAGAATACCTCCGGAGGATTATCAGATGCTTTCCTGGTCAAATTTAATTCAGGTGGTGCCCGTCAATGGGCAACCTATTATGGTGGTGCTGGTGATGATTTGGGGATGTGCTGTCAGGTAAATGGCGCAGGAGATATTTACTTAGGAGGTATTACCACTTCTTCCACTTCAATTTCTTCAGGAGGGCATCAAAATACTTTTGGAGGAAATCATGATGGTTTTCTTGTGAAATTTAATGCGGCCGGAGTTCGCCAGTGGGGAACCTATTATGGTGATGCCGGAGAAGACTTTATCTATGCAGACGCCCTGGATGCAGACGGTAATATTTACATCGCGGGGGCAACAGGTTCCACATCCGCAATTGCTTCCGGTGGATATCAAAATACAAACGCAGGTTACACTGACGGATTTTTCGTCAAGTTTAATCCTTCGGGAATCCGTGAATGGGGAACCTACTATGGCGGAACATCTCTCGACTATATCTACGATTTTACAATCAATGCAGCATCGGTGATCCACTTTTGCGGTTACACGGGATCCACTTCCGGAATTGCAGGAAATGGCTTTCTGAATACAACACTTGGTAGCGATGTCTTCCTTGTAAAATTCACTCTTCCACCAGGAGCAACCCTCAACTTTGATGGAAGCAACGATGTGGTAAACGTTCCGGCAAGTCCTGCTTTTGATTTTGCAAGTGGTACAGTGGAATGCTGGTTCAATCCTGCCGCGTCCTCCGGCAATCGCTGCCTGGTGGCTATGCGCACTAACACTTCGGGTGCACGCTGGAGCATTCACGTCAATGAAAACACGAACGAAATTGGTGTATTCAATGGCGCCGCTTTTGCTTCCATTCCGGTAAACATCAATCCGGGAACGTGGTATCACCTTGCCGCTGTATTGACCAATTCAGGTACCATTATGTATCTGAACGGCGTGAACATCGGAACTATTCCATTGGTGTTGCAAACCGGCTCAACCGGTCTTCCTCTTTCGATCGGAGGTCACTCGGATATTGCATGGCCTGAATATTTCGAGGGCAGCATCGATGAGGTGCGAATCTGGAACCGTCCGCTTTGCGCATCGGAAATTACCAGTTGTATGTCGGGAGAAACACCGGCATTTACGAATGGGCTCATTGCCGATTATCATTTCAACCAGGGTTACGACAGCGGAATCAATACCGGTGTAACCACATTAACCGATGCCACCGGGAATCACCACGGTACGCTGCAGAATTTTACATTGAACGGAACCACCTCGAATTGGATTGCACCGGGCGGAGTAACTTCCGGATCAACAGCGACACCGGTGATCACTGCCAGCATCTCATCCTCTGCAAGTGTATCGTGCAACGGTGGCAGCAATGGCTCTGCAACGGTTGCAGCATCAGGTACCGGTCCGTTCACTTACAGCTGGGCCCCTGCAGGCGGAACTTCTGCAACTGCAACCGGTCTTACAGCGGGCACGTACACCTGTACAATTTCCAACGGTTGCGTTTCAATACTTGCATCGGTTACGATCACTCAGCCTGCGGCGATCTCGCTGTCCACAGTTGTCACACCTATTTCCTGCACCAGCTCCAACAACGGTGCAATTGATCTCACTGTAACTGGTGGCGTTGGTCCATACACTTACGCATGGTCGTTCGGCTATACCACGCAGGACATCAGCAATCTCTATACCGGTACGTACCAGGTTACAGTTACTGATGCGAATGGATGCCAGGCGACGAGTTCTGTTATTTCAGTAAGTTCTGCGTCAACGGTGTCGACATCGTATACTGCAGGCACTATTGCATGCCATGGCGGAACAACTACAGTAACCGTCACACCCACTGGAGGAACAATGCCGTACACGTACGCGTGGTCGCCATCCGGTGGAAATGCGGCAGTTTCAACTCCGATCGGACCGGGCATGTATTACTTCACAGTGACCGACGCGAACGGATGTAGTTCATCGCAATCGCTTGTGATCAGTGAACCTGCAGCACTTTCCGTTTCCGCTTCGCAGGGAACAATTGCCTGCAACGGTGGAACAACCACCGCAGGCGTATCCGTTTCCGGAGGAACACCCGGTTACACATACGCGTGGTTGCCTTCCGGCGGAACAAACGCAACATCCACTGCGATCGGTCCGGGAACATACACCTGCACCATCACCGATGCCAACGGCTGTTCAGCAACAAGTACATTCAGCATCACGGAACCAGCTGCACTTATTGCTTCTGCGTATTCCATAAACAACTTCAATGGCTATGACATCAGTTGTTCCGGCATGTACGATGGGGCCGCAGGTTCCACCGTTTCCGGAGGAACACCCGGTTACAGCTATACATGGAGTAATGGCGGAATCAGCGCAAACATTTCATTGCTTTCTGCCGGAGTATATACTTACACAGTTACAGATGTGAACGGATGCTCAGCGGTTTCTTCACCGGTTACTCTAACACAACCTGCGGCGCTAAGCACGAGCTTCTCTGTTGCGAATGTACTCTGCATGGGGGCCAGCAATGGTTTGATCAATCTCACCGTAACAGGTGGTGCAGGTTCAAACTCGTTCAGCTGGTCCAACAGTGAAAGTTCCGAAGACATCAGCGCAGTTCCGGCGGGAAGCTATTCCGTGACGGTTACTGATGCAAATGGCTGCAGCACTATTGGTACAGTAACACTTACTGAGCCTCCCGCGTTGAACATTACCGCATCGCAGGGTACGATTTCATGCAATGGCGGAACAACCACTTCAAGTGTGGCCGTTACCGGAGGAACACCGGGATACAGTTATGCATGGCTGCCTTCCGGCGGAACAAACGCAACATCAGATGCAATCGGGGCAGGAACTTACACCTGTACGGCTACTGACATAAACAGTTGTACAAGCACTCAAACATTCAGCATCACAGAACCGGATGCATTTGTGGTCACCGTATTAATTGATGATCCAACAGGTTGCACAACGAACGATGGTCTGATCGAACTTGCAGTAAGCGGCGGAACTGGAGCCTATACTTTTGCATGGAGTAACGGAGCCACTGCGGATGACATTTCCGGGTTGGATGGCGGTGCCTATAGTGTCACGATTACCGATGCGAACGGATGTACATTCACAAGTTCATACACATTGGTGGAACCAACAGCGCCAACATCAACCTATTCAGAACCGGTTGACACGGCCTGTCAGTCGACACTTGCACCATTTGCATTAAGTGGTGGATCACCTGGCGGTGGTGCATGGAGTGGCCCGGGCGTAAACGCAAATATTTTTGATCCGATGAGCGCAGCGATCGGATATAATCTCATTACATATACCTACACCGATGGTGGTGGATGCACATCAACGGCAACAGATTCTGTTTACGTAGATATCTGCCTGAACCTGGCGGGAACGAATGCGCAAACACTGAATGTTTACCCGAATCCTACTGAAGGCGTATTCCTTATTGGGTTACCTGATGCGCATACAGTGCAGGTAGAAATATTTGCTGCTGATGGACGAAGGATCATCAGCCAGGAATACACCGGAACACAGCGGGTTGAAATCGACCTGGAAAATGAAGCCGCAGGTGTTTATCTCGTAAAAGTCAGTTCAGAGAATTCCGTGTTCAGTACACGTATAGTCAAACAGTAACCCCTGTCACATGTGTTCTGCGCCGAAGCTGCATCCGTAAGGGTGCAGCTTCGTTTTTTTTGTACATCAAGTGTAGTGTTATTGCCAGCCTGAAAAACGGCAAAGATATTTTCGAAATTTTCTGTGAATAAGTCCCACGAAGCTATTGGTTGACACGCGAAAGTTATCAACACGTCTTGACTTCCATACCTGTCTCGTTTATACTTGTAATCAGTCCGCGAATTCCCCCTGCGGACTTTTTTGAATCCAGAATTATTTTCTTCTGCTTAAGCAGAATTGCGACCCTTGTTGTTATTCCAATTTAAATTGGAGCGGGATGATTTGCAATGTGTATAAATCTATCCGGGATCAATTCAATTTCCATGTTCGAAAGCAGGGCTGAATATCATGTATTCAAAACGCAGACCCTTTAAAAGTGGTTAACGATGACGAGACAACAACTCATTCAACGGCTTAATCAAATTGGTGTTGTGCCACCGGACGTTAACCGTGCCGCCTTGTACATGGACTACCTGGAAGCGACGCGTACCTATTTCTTTACGACGCTTGCAGCAAACAATCCAGTCGGGATGGGAAACGATTACGAATTTGTAAGAAGGGCCGTGCAGTCACCCGCTCTTCTCAAGACGCTGGCAGAAATGCTCGATTTCTTTGTGGGTACTGGAGTTGACAATCAAATGACTGCCGCAATGCAGATTCATCACAACTGGACGTACAATGATTTTTTCACGAACTCCTTTTTTGATCCCAATGACATAGTCTTTGACAATAATGTCCTTGGTTTCTTCAACAGGTACCGCACCGCACGGAACGCGATGATGCGCTTAACGGCTAACTTCCAGAGTAATATTCGCGAAGCCTGCGAACGGATTCTGCAGGACCGGGCGCTCCTGAACCGGCTCTTCCGTGGAAACCATGCAGCAATCCGGATCGACTATCTCCGGGGGATCAAATCAACAGGATCCGATTTTCACAAAGGCGGCAAGCAAGTACTCATCATTACTTCGAGGATTACCATAGACCCGAATGATTTCATTCCTGCTACGGGCGAATTAAAATTTATCTACAAGCCGGGTGATATGGAGATTGATTGCCTGGTCACCGGCAATAGTGCGGCAGCTAACTTCGCCGATCCTAATTTTCCATTGAGTCCAACGCTGGCCGAAATAATCAACACCCGGATCAGAGCGATTAAACAGGTTAATCCAAATTCACCATTAGAACTCATTCCTACGTACCGTATCCTGCCGCGGAACTATCATTCTGCCGTGATGGCCGGTCCTCCTTTTCCCAACCTGAGAAACGCATATGGCTATGTGGAGTTTCTCAGTTTCGGGTTTCATCAGCCCCTGGATTTTTTTGGAGATCCGAATGGTCAGCCTGAGAGCGATTACCTGATCACTCCGGGTATGAACAGGGCTGAGATCGTGCGGCGTTTTTACCGGATCATGGGACAATGGTGTGCACTCTCTGCAACATTTTCCCTGGCCGATCTGCATTATGAAAATGTGCGGGTCAGAGGCTATTATCCGTTCCTGATCGACCTTGAAGATTCACTCATTGACCCTGTCAACAATATCGAGAACGACACTTTACTGCTCACCACCAGTGGAGGTATTACAGGCGTTCACAAAAATAATTGGGACTACGACTGGGAGGTGGCACATCCGGATACACCCGGAGGCGCTTTCATTCAACGGCATTACATTGATAAATATTGCCAGAACAGGTTATGGGAACGACAGGGACAAGCGATGAAAACTGTTGTACCGGTTGATGCGGCTGCATTGAGAGAAGGATTTGACGAAGGCATGCAGCTCATCGCGTGGGGAGTAGGAAATCTGCAGAACGATATCAACAATGTAAACACTGTGAACAACAGTATTTTCACCACCTGGATAGCCCGCACAAATCGCGTACTGGTACGATTCCTGGCCTACAGCACCGGAGACCTTCGGGGAATCAGGGATGCTATTTACCTGACACCGAATGTCAATACACCGGTTGCCCAGGTCATCGCTGTTGAATTGTTGGCGAAACTTACAAACCAATACAACCAGTATCAGCAGCAAAATACACCCGATCCGAATTTCGTTGCATGCCGACCTACGATCATGCAGAATGATTGCCAGAACATGGACATTCCCACGTTCTATCACCGCCTTCATTCCAACGAGCTTGTTGATTCTTCCGGAAATAATATAGACGTTCCTGCCCAGGTTACCATCACAGACCCATTAAACCCGGCACAAACTATACCGGCCAACACCAACATGGCCCGAAACCATTTCTTTGCGCAGGTGCCTATGACAACCCGGGTGCTAAATACTCAACTTGATATTCTCGCAGCTCAGAATACATACCTGGCCCGCTTTAACCTGATCGACGGGCAGATCCAGGCAACAGCCAACGCCAATGATCATCTTCCTCCGCCACAGCTACTCAATTTCATGCACACATGACGCTACTCGACGAAATAGCCGATGTGATCCGGAAAAAAAAGGTCGACGATGCCGGCAACCTCACCATCAGCGCAGCTGATTTTAATCTCCCGTATACCGATCATTTCTTTAAGACTGTTCTTCGGGTTGATCCACTGATCATCAGCGGGTATGAAAAACAGGAGTCAAACGAGGCGATTACACTCTCCGGAAAAGTTGCAATATGGAACCACCCGGTTAATTCATTCACCTTGCGTTTTGAAACGCAGTCCGGGTCAGGTGTAAAAGGAACAGCCGCACTGAATTTTCCTCCTGAAAATAAAACAAACCTTCCGCTTCTGGAGTGGATCAAACTCAGCAAAGGCCAGCTCATAGCTTCTTCAACAGAAAAATTCCGTAACGTATCGTTTGGGTACGCGTGTGAGATCATGACCGGCAACAGCGAAGAAGGTATACCTGTTTCCATCCTTCGCGAAGGAGAGGATAAATGGCGCATTGATATTGCGGACCAGGCAGGCAAAAACATAAGCGGCAGCGAGCTGGCCGTTTTGCTCGGAAGTCCTGCCATGGCAAACATTCTTCCTGAATCACTGATCAAAGGATTGGATGTGTTTGCAATAACCGGTATTCACTCGCTTTTTGATACTCACCAAAAAGAAGTTTCGCTGTTTCAGATTGGCGTTTCAATAACCCGGGGATGGGAGATCACACCGAAAGTGAAACTTGATCCAGGTCTTCATTTTTCACTGACGTTACTCAACGCAACCGACAGTAACACCCGCATAGTGACCGTTATGATGAACGGAACGCTTCAGATCGGCGACGTTCCGGTTCCGCTATTTATCGGTACGCGTTCTTATCACCGCAAAGTGGTGTGGTCATTCGGAATTCAACCCGGAAAAAGCATTGCACTTCCGGGTCTTTCTGAATTATTGAAACTCGTTGAAGGAGATGATGCCTTTGCAACGCTTCCTGACGGTCTGAAAAATCTTCCGAAAATTGTTGTCCAGAAACTTTCAGTAGATTTTGATCCGAACGAAAAAAAACTCAGTCGTCTTGCCTTCGATGTTGAAGCAGCATCGTGGGAAATCATCCCGAATTATTTTTCAATCACACGTCTCGG
>Ga0193752_1001187_pt1 | contig 22303 bp, 17 predicted proteins | sample H1c1metaG_FD_144924 | JGI IMG/M metagenome (GOLD analysis project Ga0193752, IMG submission 144924) | Soil microbial communities from a riparian zone of the East river system, Colorado, United States - H1c1 | ecosystem: Environmental > Terrestrial > Soil > Riparian zone | place: USA: East River...
ACCGCCAGTGCCAGGAAAGCCCCGACCGCCCGCGCCAGGGAATCCTTGCCGACCGCCTGCGCCTGCGCCACCTGCACCCGCTGCAGATCCACCTTCACCTGCAGCGGATCCGGCTTCGCCTTGGCCGCCGGATCCACCGCGACCGGGGAAGCCGGGACGACCACCGAAGCCGGGGAACTGTGAGCCACCCGCTCCACCGAAACCGGGGAACTGTGAGCCACCCGCTCCACCGAAACCGGGGAACTGTGGACCACCTGCTCCACCGAACCCGGGGAACTGTGGGCCGCCCGTGCCGCCAAAGCCCGGAAAACTACCGCGTCCAGCGGCGGCCGATCCACCTGCTCCCGCGTCACTACTGCCGCTACCAGCGGCAGGCGCCGGTGCTCCCGCTTCCGGGCTCGTTTCAGGACTGCCAGCCGCGCTGCTGTCTGCAGCAGCACCGGCGACGGGAGTCGCCGCCTCAACGCCGGCAGCTCCGCTGTTAGGCGCTGCGCCGTTGCCGCCGTTAGCTGCAGGCCGCGAACCGGCAGAACCGCCGCTGCCACTCGTCGACGAGGTGGTTCCACGGCCAGCTGCACCGCTGCGGCCTCCGGTTCCTGCCTGAGCTCCGCCGCTACCTGCTTCATCGACTTCAGTCTCCGTAGCGCCGTCGGGTCCAGCGTCTGCCGCTTCGACTGCGCTTTCGTCGCTGTCGTGTTTGTTCTTGCTGCATGCGCCTACACCGACGCTCGCGCAGGCGAGCAAGATACCGAGCGACTGTGTGCGCACCAATACTCGACTGAATCGAGCGTGCTCATTATTTCGTAGCTGCTTCATGGCACTCGTCTCCTTACGGGCCGTCCCCTGCGTACGCAGTGCCTGGGTAACTCAGCAAAGGGTCGCGATGAGGCAGGCACCTGCAATCTCGAGCGCAGTTGCAGATCGCAGGCTGCGACGGGGCACCACCGTTGCGCAGTTTTGCTCGAGTCGGCGCCGTTCGTGGCGGCGATCGTTTATGCGCATCGTCTCGTGTAAAGTTACTGATGCAGCTCGGAGCGGCCGGGCTCAGGGGGGTTCACTCTTGGTCAGATATCGCCTTCTCGCAGCACTGACTTGCGCCGGCACGTTCCTGCTCGCGCCCGACGTCTCGCTCGCTTGCGGAGGGTTCCCCTGCGCTCCCGATCAGTTCATTCCTCGCGCCGGCGAAGTTCCGGTGAACCTCGATTCCATCGCCTGGTGGCCCGGGACCGACTGGACCGGCGCCGCTCCAGTGGACGGCGGACCTGGCACACCCGTGATGACGGAAGTCGGCGACCTACGCTTCGAGTGTGGACCAGACGGCGGCTCGACTCGTAGCGTGAGCGTGAGTGTCGAACGCGTGCGCCTCGGGCTCGATTGGCGCATCAAGCCGAACGAGACGTTGTCTGTGGGCGATGTCTGTAAGCTCAGCTCGAAGACGGTCAGTTGCGATCTACGAGGTGAGGCGGGGGAGTCGATCTTGAAACCACCACCAGATTACGACGATGGGTTCTTGAGCGGAGAAGCGACGTTCAAGGTGGTCGACTCGGCGCCGCTCCCAGCTGCGCTCGGTCGCATCGCGGCAAAACCAGCAGCGTTCGAGTCGATCGAGATCTCGGATAGTGGCGGCGCATGCAGCGTCAGCGGCGCTGCATGCGTCATCCAATTCGAGATCGAGCTCGCCGACGAAGCGCTGCCGTGGCGCGACACACTCGTCTATTCGACTTGGGTGGATGAAAAGGAGTGGTCGATCAAACGATCTGCTCCAGTGCCTCACGAAACGGGCGGCCTGTATCTCGGGCGCGGACGCGACCTGATCTACGCGATGCAAAAGAACCTGGGACAAAGCGGGTTGTCGATCGGCCGGCACTCGATCGTGATCCGCGCGTCAGTAGGCAACACGGACCTTCATCTCGAAACGGATCCCATCCGCGTAAACCTCGACTGCGGCACCAACTCGGAAGAAACCGACGCGGGCAAGTCGAAACCCACTGGACGCTCCGACACCGACTCGTCCTGCAGCGTTCGAACGCGAATCGGTCATCGCGTCCCCGGTACGCTGACGCAACTCACACTCGCTGCACTCGGCCTATCGCTCGCGATTCGCAAGCGACGACGCCGCTGATTCAACGCGATCGGTAGCGCCTGCGACCGAGCCTGGCTTTCGTGCCCGCGCGAGGTCGTGCAACCTTCGACACCACGCGCGTCACGAGCGCGCGAAACGCGACCATCGCGGGATCGGAATGCGTCCGCTCGTGCCACGAGAGTTCCATCGGGACCGTGTGCTCGGGAACGGGACCCACGACCGCTCGCAAGCCCATGCGAGCGCCGAAGTAGTCGAGAAGCGATGCCGGAAGCGACGTGACGTAGTCGGTTCCCGCAACGACCGCCGCAGCAGCAGTGAACGTAGGCACGCTCATTACCACCTCTCGTGCGACGCCCGCGCGCGCGTACGCAGTTGCGGCGAGGTCGTGAAAGCCCTTGCTCGGCACCATCTCGACTGCGACGTGACGCAGCGACTCGAGCGGGCCGCTTCGCTTCGTCGCCGGATGATCCGCACGAGCGACGAGCGGAATCGGCTCGTCGAAGAGCCGCTCTTTGTGAATGCCCGGCGAGCGCGGTGCGACGCCGATGGCGACATCGACCTCGCTGCCTGCCACACCCCCGAGCGCCACGAGCGAATCGATCCCGATGACGCGCAAGCGTGCGTGTGGCATCTCAGCGGCGAGCGCTGCAGCCAGTGGCGGCATGAGAACGACCTGCCCGACGTCTGCAATCGCGAGGGTGAACGTTCGCGTCGTAGTCGCGGAATCGAACGCGCCACCGTGCACGGCCGCATCGAGCTCCGCGAGCGCACGAGCGAGAACCGGCGCGAGCTCTTTCGCGCGTGGCGTAGGCACGATTCCGCGCCCCTTGCGCGCCACCAGCGGATCACCCAGCGCCGTGCGAAGGCGGGCGAGCGCGTTGCTGACCGCAGACGGCGTCACGTGAAGGCGCTCGGCGGCGCGCGCGACGCTGCGTTCCGTCAGGACGGCGTCGAGCATCAACAACAAGTTCAAATCGAGCGCGGCTAAGCTCACGGTTAGTGATGATTCTCATCACGAACATTCACTGGTGTAAATGGTCGATTCACCGCAAGTTGAACGTCGCGAGCACTTCGCGCCCTCACTCCCGGAGCAACCGTCATGGCCAACATTCAGATCGACTTGCGCAATCAGCCAATCCTCGACTCTCACATCGCGTATCGCGAGGCTGGTAGCGGTCCCAACGTGGTTTTGCTCCACGGCAACCCGACGTCGTCGTACATCTGGCGGAACGTCATTCCCCACCTCGCCGATCGCGCGCGCTGCCTCGCACCGGATTTGATCGGAATGGGTGATTCCGGCAAGCCCGACATCGCCTATCGCTATGCCGATCACCTGCGTTATTTCGAAGCCTGGATCGATGCGCTCGAGCTCCGCGACGTCGTGCTGGTTGGCTACGACTGGGGCGGCGTGCTCGCGATGGATTGGGCCGCGCGTAACTCGAAGCGTGTGCGCGGCCTCGCGGTGTTCGAGACCTTTCTACGGCCGATGTCGTGGAGCGAGTGGCCACCCGCCGGCGCGGAGTTGTTCCGCCTGATGCGAACGCCCGAAGTCGGCGAAAAGCTCGTCCTCGACGAAAACCAGTTTCTCGCGCGCTCTTTGCAGAACGGCGTCAAACGCGGACTCACCGACGAAGAGCGCGACGTGTACTACGCGCCCTACCCGGATCGCGCATCGCGACGGCCGCTCCTTCAATGGCCGCGCGAGATCCCGGTCGATGGCACACCTGCGGATGTCACCGCAGTCGTCACTGCGTACGCTGCGTGGCTCGCGGCGTCACCCGCAGTACCGAAGCTACTTCTCACCTTCGACGCACCGACGCCGCTTGGATCGCCCGCAGTCGTCGACTGGGCACGAAAGACGTTTACTGCGCTCGACGTCGTCGCACTCGGTGCGGCCGGCCACCATACGCCCGAAGATCTCCCACACGAGATTGGTGACGCCCTTGCGACCTGGATGGATCAGCATCGCCTGCGAAACGGTCTCGCCGCGCTTTGAGAAACCGCATTGATAGACACGCGCGAACGTGGGATCACTCGCGTCCACATCGAAGGGATGCATCACCATGTCCAGCAGCGACAATACGGGTCTCCAACTTCGTTCGACGGTCAAGTCGGACGGCATGCTCGAACTCGCGCTCGTAAACATTCCAACGCCCGAGCCGAAGCCGGACGAAGTCGTGGTTCGGATCGAGGCTTCGCCGCTCAATCCATCCGACATTGGTTTATTGTTGAACGGTGTGGACCTCACCACGCTGAAAGCTTCGGGAAACGCGGATAGTCCAGTCCTCACCGGCACAGTGCCGCCGGACGCTCTGCGCTTTGCGGCGCCGCGCCACGGCCAGTCGTTACCAGTTGGTAACGAAGGTGCAGGCGTCGTCGTCGCGGCAGGATCGTCGCCCGCGGCGCAGGCGCTGTTGGGTAAGATCGTGTCGGTGATCGGCGGTTCGATGTACTCGCAGTTTCGGACTCTGAACGCGTCACAGTGTCTGCAGCTGCCGGAAGGCACGAGCTCAGAACAAGGTGCGTCGTGGTTCGTGAATCCGCTGACCGCGCTCGGCATGGTCGAGACGATGCGTAGCGAGGGTCACACGGCGTTGGTGCACACCGCAGCGGCGTCGAACCTCGGGCAGATGCTGCAGAAGTTGTGCTCGAAGGACGACGTCGCTCTCGTGAACATCGTGCGCAAGCCGGAGCAAGCCGAGATCTTACGTTCGCTCGGCGCGAAGTACGTCTGCGACTCGAGCAAGCCGAGCTTCATGGAAGATCTCGTCGAAGCGTTGTCGGCGACGTCGGCCACGATCGCGTTCGATGCGATCGGCGGCGGAAAGCTCGCGAGTCAGATTCTAACGGCGATGGAGATCGCGGCCGGGCGTAAGGCTGAGGGTTTTAGTCGCTACGGTTCGACGACGCACAAACAGTTGTACATCTACGGTGGGCTCGATCGGTCGCCCACCGTGCTCACGCGTTCGTTTGGAATGACTTGGGGGCTCGGCGGTTGGTTGCTGACACCGTTTCTGCAGAAGGCGGGCGGGGAGACTGTGCAGCGGCTGCGCCAGCGCGTAGCAAACGAGCTGAAGACAACGTTCGCGAGCAACTTCGGTAAGCGCGTGACGTTGCGTGAGGTGTTGCAGCCCGAAGTCGTCGCAGCATTCGGCAAGCAAGCGACCGGTGAGAAGTATTTGATTACGCCTCACCTCGGTTGAATGTTCACGGCGTGTAGCTGAACTCCAAGATCGCGCCGCGATGATCGAGCTCTTGCGTCGAGCCGCTAGTGGGTCCGGACGTGGAGCCATCACTATCCGTGATGATGTAGAACGTTCGCTTGTCGGGCGCGATCGCGAGATCGCGGTAGCGGTTCGTCGTTTTGAAGAGCTCCGTCGCAGCGCCGACGGTGGTTTCACCGTTCGCGCTCAGGTGCACGCGAAACACGCTGCCTGTTTTGAGACTCGTCAGTAATAGCGACGTGCCCCACGTCTGCAGGCCGTCATTGCCCGCGACGTAGATGTCGAGCGACGAGGGCGCGATAGTCGGCCAGCAGATGAACTCGATCCCCGCGCACGCAGGGTCCATGAATTCGTAGCCGTCGTTCACGGTGTAGAAGGTCATGAGCGGAGGCGTGAAGTCGGGGCTCGACCATTGACTCTCGCGCGTCTCCGGCACCGCCGCTGGCCATGCGTAGTCGCTGAAAGTCAGGTTTGCGCAGGGTACGGGATCGGACGCGGACCAGTTGCCGTACACGTACGCTTTGTCGTCCTGATAGCCCGCGACCTGAGGCCAGCCGTAGTTGTTGCCGGCGCGGATCCAGTTGATCTCGTCGTCGGTCTTGGGGCCTTGTTCATCGGCGTAGAGCTTGCCGTCCGGCCCGAACACGATGCCTTGCGCGTTGCGATGTCCGTAGCTGTAGATGTGACTACGCACGCCACCGATCAGTGGATTGTCAGATGGGATCGAGCCGTCGAGCTCGAGGCGTAGAACCTTGCCTTGATAGGCGGACCAGTCTGCTTGGTCGACTTCGGCTTGAAAGGGCAAGTACTGCGCGCGGTTTTCGAAGCACATGTTTTCGAACTGGTTTTTGCCTTGATCGCCGATCGTGTAATACAGGCGGTCGTCGGGCCCGAACGCCAGGCGGCCTGAGTTGTGATCGGTACTGGCAGGCATGCCGTCGATCAGCGTGACGGCTGATCCGAGCGTGTGAGAGCTGCCGTCGTAGGTATAGCGAACGATCTTCGCGCGGCGATCGATCGCCCCACTCGCGTCCGCATCGTACGTATACGCGAGGTACACGTAGTCGCCGCCGCTCGCGTGGCCGAGGCGCGGGTCGAGTGCCATGCCGAGGACTCCGTCTTGCCCTGCCGCTTGATAGGCGTCCGTAACGCTGAGCGCGGTGGTTTTCGCGCCGGACGTAGGGTCGACGCGAATCACGCGCTTGCCGACACGCTCCGTAATCCAGAGTTGATTGTCAGGACCCCAGGCGACCTCCCAGGGCGCTTCGAGATCGAGCGCCACGACTCGAAGGGCGAACGTGTCTTCGTTCGGCGGACCTGCATCCAACGGGCCCGCATCGGGCTCCACACCGCTGTCCTCTTCGACGGTTCCGGAATCGTGTGCCGCGTCGGGCGGCGCGGCATCTGAAATCACGGGACCGGTTCCCGCATCGGGTGGATCAGGAGCGCGCGCGGCGTCTTGGGGTGCCGAGGCATCGCGCGGGTTCGGGTCTGGTTCTGCGTCGGGTTTAGTCGGAGGCGCGGCATCCGAGCTCGCTGCGTCAGCGCTCGCGCTATCCAGCCCAGGGTTTGCGGCGTCCCGTGACGCGGCGTCCGGCGAGTCCGAATCGGAGCAGCTCGTGGCTGCAAACACCAAGCTCGCCATGATCACGATCAGGCTAAGAGGGGATTTCATGAAACGCGGAGTCCTCACGCGCTGCACGGCAGTCAGAAGCGCAAGCGCAAGGATCTCTCCGTCGCGAGCCAGGGTATACGGGTGTGCGTGTGTCTGTATCGTGGATACCTGGTGGTGTCACGAAGCTCAGCCTGACTCAACCGGTGCATCGCTTACGCCATCTCCGGACTGTTCGGGTTCGCTTCTTAGGCGGAACTACACGCGCGCAATCCGTCGGGAGTGCAGGCCGTGCAAAGCTGTGGCACGAATCTCGTCCGTCCTTCGCCTTTCGCAACGGCGGAGGCTGTTTAGTCGATGATGATGTCGAAGTTGTCTCCGTGGATCCTCGGCTCGGCCGCGCTCGCGTCAGCCCTCGCGGTGTGTCCTCGCGCGCTCGCGTTCGGCGGCTTGTGGACCTCCGCATCCTCCGCGTCCTCCGCGAACGGAGCGATCAAACAGTCGAGTGAACGGATCATCTTGGTAGACAACCCCGACTCCACGGTCACCGCGATCGTTCAAGTCGAGTACGAAGGACCTTCCGAAGAGTTCGTTTGGATCATCCCCGTACCGGGCAAGCCCACGGTGGGAGTCTCATCGAGCAGAGTATTCGAACGGCTCGATGCAGCGACCGCACCTCAGTACTGGGTCGAAGAGTCGATCGAAGGCGCCTGCTCGCGTGAAGCTGAGCCCGATGCGGGTTCGAGTAGCAACGAGCCGGTCGACCCGACTTCAGTCGTGACAGTGGATCGAGGATCGGTCGGCCCGTACGACTACGTGACGATCGCAGTCGACTCAGGAGCCGCTGACGCGGCCGCAGTTGCAACGGAGTGGCTCGCGGCGAACGGCTACGCTTCCACGAGCCTCGCGAACGAACTGCTGGGATCCTACTTGAAGGAAGGCTCGAACCTTCTCGCGTTCAAGCTGAAGCAAGGCACCGACGCCGGCGCGATCCGACCGGTGGTTCTCAGGTACGACAGCGAGCTCCCGACGATCCCCATTCGGCTCACCGCAGCCTCCGCAAGCGACGACATGGACATTCAAGTCTGGGTCGTTGGGCCTTCCCAAGCCGTCCCTGACAACTACGAATCGCTCGTGATCAACGATGCGCGGATCGACTGGCAATCCGCGCGTAAGTTCCAGGTGGGCACCCTGCCCTCGGGCGGCGTCGGGCCATTTGGAGAATATGTCAGCAAGCCAAACAACTATGCGGCAGTGATCACTGCCGCAGCGAACGAAGCTGATGGTCGGGGTTTCGTCACCGAGCTCGCCGGCCCCGCCAGCCAGTTTCGAGACAAGGTTTGGTCCCCGGCGGATCAAGAAACCTTCAACACGATCTCGACGCAGAGCTACACAGCTGGCATCGATGCGCTGCTCACGGCAAGCAGCAACTACAGCGGCTGGGACGGGTGGAACGAGGTCGTACGAGGCGCGGTGACGTTGCCGGACGGTGTTACACTCGATCAGCTCGTACTCGATCCCGAGCCGTATCGCGGTGTGGTCGAAGTCGACACGACTCGGTTCTTCCAACTGCTCGAAGAACACGTCATCCAGCCCATCGCTGACACGGCAGCGCTCCTGTACAACGCGCCCTACCTCACCCGCCTCTACACCACGATGAGCGCGAGTGAGATGACGAGCGATCCAGTCTTCAACTTCAACTTCGACCTCGCACAAGTCAGCAGCGTTCACCTTGCGAATCAGCACGTCGAGTGCAGCTCGGAGCTAGGTCGTGACGAGGCGCCCTGGCGAATGCAGCTGCCGCAGGGCTCCATAGTCGCAGGCGAAGGTAGCGGCTGGCCTGTCACCGGCGACTCGACACCGGCAAACCTCAAAGTCGTGAAACTCTCCACGGAGGGTTCCGGCAAGGTCGTCCAAGACAACACCGAGCAGATCCGAGAAGGCTTCGACACGACCAGTAGCGGAACGGTGCTTCGTCCGCCGCAGATCGGCTTGTTGATCGGCGCCACGCAAACCGTCACACCTCCTCCGGAAAACCGCGAGATGACTGCCCCGGCCATGCGATCGGACACCGGGTGCAGCATCTCGAACACCGGTGGCGCGAGAGAAGTGTCCACACTCACGCTCGGTGCATTTCTCGCGAGCGGCATCGTCGCGTTCCGGCGTCGGCGCAGGCCGTCGCACGGAGCTGGCGAGAGGTCGGGTCACGCGTGACCCGCTGCGCTGCAAGCCTATGCGCGTTACTGCTGTTTGCAGCCTGCAGCGGTGACGACGCGCCGCCTCGCCATGACGTCGACGACGCAGGCGAATCGCTAGCCCCGGGTGCACTGAGCCGTGCGGAGCTCCGCGATCCCGAGAGTTGCAAAGGATGCCACCCGATCCACTATCGCGAGTGGTCGAGTAGCCTGCATGCGTATGCGGCGCGCGATCCCGTGTTCGTTGCGATGAACGAACGCGGCCAGCGCGAAACGAACGGCGAGCTCGGCGATTTCTGCATCAAATGCCACGCGCCGATGGCAGTCGTCGACAAGCGTTCGAAGGACGGTCTCAACCTTGCGGACTTGCCGGACAAAGACCGAGGCGTCAGTTGCTACTTCTGCCATAACGTCGAGAGCATCGAAGGCGACCACAACGCGCAGCTGCGGATCGCCAACGACACGACGATGCGTGGTCCGCTCCAAGATCCAATCCCACCGATCGCACATCAGGCGACCCATTCGGACATCTTCGAAGACGATGACCCAAAGAGCTCAGCGATGTGCGGTACCTGCCATGACATCGTAACTCCGAGTGGAGTTCAGCTCGAGCGCACGTTCGCAGAGTATCGAAACGGTTTGTTTTCGAGGAGCGCGACTGGAGCGGGTCCGGCGTTCGAAAGTTGTGTCAGCTGCCACATGCCGGGACAAAACACGGTGGCGGCGGCGGTTCCCGGAGCGCCCATGCGAATGGTGCACGAGCACTTGTGGCCTGGCATCGACGTGCCGCTCGTCGATTTTCCGCACAGCGATGCGATGCGCAGCGCGGTGGAAGACTGTCAGCTCGGAAATGCGAGCGTGTCCTTCTTCAAGCTCGAGGTCACGCCGCCCAACCTGTTTACGTTCGCGATCGAGACCAGCGCGGGGCACAACCAACCGAGCGGTGCGGCGCAGGATCGCAGGATGTGGCTCGAGTTCTTGGCGTACGACGACGACGGCAATCTGATCGAGGAAGCCAGCAGCGGCAACATTGCCGACGATGAGATCGAGGAGAAGCCAGTCGACGACCCGAAACACGACCCGCATTTGCTGATGTTCCGCGACCGAATCTTCGATGCGCGAGGCAAGCCGGTTCACATGTTTTGGGAAGCCGAGAAGTCGGCGGCGTACCCGGACGGCTACCTATCGAGTGCGCTTCCAGTCGCATCGACGACCTATATCGAAGGGAAACACGTCGTCGTGAAGCAGTACCGTGCCTCGGGCCGCAACGGTGGACTTCCCGCACGCGTGACTGCGCGGCTTCGCATGAGAGCGATCGGAATGGATGTGCTTCAGAGCCTCGTCGACTCCGGTGATCTCGATCGGGCAGTTGCAGCCCGGATGCCGACACTGAGCTTCGGTGCGCAGATCGAGTGGACTCCCGAAGCTGGGTTGATGAAAACCCTCTCCGCAAATGTAAAATCGGACTGTGGCAAGTATCGGTGCCTACTCGACCCGAGTGGCAAGGAATGTCAGTGAGCGATGGTTCGCTGCTAGATTGAAAGCGATGACCATGATCAGCGAACGTTGGGTCCGTGCAGTCGTGGCGAGTGCAGCGTTGTTGTGTACGACCCAAGTGCACGCGCACTTCAAGCTATTGAAGCCGGCGTCGTGGCTGAATGAAGACCCGCTCGGTGGCCCGCAAAAAGGTAGCCCGTGTGGTCCGGGCAATTCGAAGCCGTTCATCGGCGATGACAAACAGCCGAGTCCCGTGAGCGACGCGGTGACCACGTTTCGTGCCGGCGAGACGATCACGGTCGAGTTGGACGAGACGGTCTACCATCCCGGTTACTTCCGCATTGCACTCGCGAAGACGACTGCAGCAGAAGCCACGACCGAAGACTTTCCCGACCCTGCGCTGACCGACCCGGTCGCTTGTTACTACGACAAAGCTGCGGTGAAGACGGCCCCGCACGACAATTTCCTCGGGGACGGCCTGTTCACGGCCGAAGCGAAGAGCGCAGTCGGACGGCAGCTGAAGCAAGACGTGAAGCTCCCGGACGAGCCTTGCGATCAATGCACCTTACAGATCGTGCAGGTCATGGACGGCCACGGTGCATCGAGCTGCTTCTACTATCATTGCGCGGACATTCAGATCGTTGCCGCGGACGGCGACAGCGGCGGAGCCGGCTCGGCGGGCCACGCGCCCTCGAATGCGGCTGGAAGCTCGGGCGGCGCAAGTCCCGCGAGCTCGGATGATGGCGGCGGGTGTTCGGTTACTCTCGCCGGAGCGCGAAGCTCAGCTGCCGCTGCGTGGTGGTTCCTCGGAGTCGCGGTAGTACTTGGGCGGCGGCGGCGTTCGCAACGCGGTTGAAGCTGGGCTGGTCAAGAGCCGCGACGGCGTTTCGCTGCGCGGTTGATCCGATCCTCGAGCGATTCGGGGCTGAAGCCGATCAGCACCAGGTCGTCGATGGCGATCGTCGGCACGGATCCGCGCGGGTTCAGCGCCTGTTGACGCGCGCGCGCCGCCGCATCGTGGTCGACGTCGATCTCCGTATAACTGATCTGGCGTTGCTGCATGTAGCCGCGAGCCTGTTTGCAGACGCCGCACCAGCTCGTCGAATACATCGTGACGTTGACGCTGCGTCGAGCCGCGGCAAGCCCGAGTGAGTCGAGCTCGCGCTTCACGGTTTCATGCCGTTTCGCGTCGCGCTCCTTTTCCTCGCGTTCGCGCACGGCTGTCGCGGCCGCCCTTTGTTCCTGCTCGCGTCGTTCTCGCGCTTGCTCGAGCGCGAGCCGTTCGACCTCGGCCTGCTGGAGCATGCGTAGCGACTTCGTGAGATCGTCTTCTGGAGGTTTCTTCGCTTCGGTCGGTTCGACCTTGGGCGGCGCAAGGATCGCGGCTGCAGCTATCGGCGGCGGTTCGGGGCGGTGCGCTCGGGCGAACGACCATGCGCCGTAACCCAGCACCGCAAGTGCGACCAGACCGCCGATGATCCAGACCGGCCCGCTCGAGGTCGGCTCTTCCGACACGGGGACTACGACTGCACTGGCTTCGCGACGGCACAAAACACAGCTGCCGTCCGGTGCGAGTACCAGGTTGTGTTCAGCGCAGCGACGCGGAGGAACGCTCGACATCGGATCGACGCTCGAGGAAACAAAGAGCGCACTGAAGACTATAGCGCAGTCAGCGGTGCAAGTTGAGGAGCCTCAGTCAGTCTAATGTGTGCATCGCCGCACTTGCGCGCAGCGTTCCGCGCGGGTTGTCGCTGCTGGAATCACGCAAGGTTAGCGCGAGCACGAACCGGTAGGACCATTGCCGGTGATCTCGTGCGTGCTGCCTCGAGGTAGTTGTTTCATCACTCGGTCGAGCTCACATTGCGGCAGCTTGCCGTTCGCGCGCGCGTAGATTTTCTCGGCTTCGCGAAGTCCGCTGAGTGCACGAACCGAAGTGAGTGCAGGATTTTCGCTGACGTCGAGCGTGCCGACTTTGCGGAGCGTCTCGAGCCCGTCGAGCTTCTGCAGCGCGTCGTTGAAACGCACCGCGAGCTCGAATGCGTCGTCGAGTCGCAAGCCGCGCAGGCTCTTGAGCTTGTCATCGTCGTGAATCCAGAGCGTGTTGACGGTTTGTAGGCCGCGTAAACCAGCCAGAGTTTCGAGGCCCGTGAGATTCTCGATGAGAATGCGCTGAGCACGCGAGACCTTTTCGAGCCCGTGCAGACTGGATAGTGAGTCCATGAAGCTCAATGACATTTTCTCCACGCTGGTCAGGTTGGAGAGCTGCGCCAGGTCGCGGAGTAGTGGCATCTCGATCAGCTCGAGGTCGACGACGCTCGTCAACGCATCGAAGCTCGGAAGGCGCGCGAGCTTGCTTAGGCCCGTCAGGTGGAGTTGGCCGATCTTCTCGACCGAATCCACGCCACGTATCTCTTGCAGCGACGTCGAGCTGCGCACGACCAGTGCGCCGAGCTCGCGTGCAGAGCGCAAGTCGATGCTCGTGAGCTTCGGCAAGCCGATGACTTGGAAGCGGGTCAGGTACGGGTGGTCGCCGCGAAATAGTCCATCGAGGCTCTCGAGCTCAGGCTGGCTCTCGATGCGAACGCTAGCTGGAGAATCCTGCGAGGCTGTGAGCCCCGAGAAACCCTCGAGTGAACGCAGCTTCGCATCTTTGTCCAGCCACAGCGCTCGGATGTTTGCGCGAAGGCCGCGAAGATCGGAGAGGTTGTCGCACTGCGTGATCCGGAACTCGTCGACGTCGCGTAAGTTCGTGAGCGCGGTCAGGTCCGGGACGGTTAGCCCCGTGAGCGTGACCGCGCGAGCCTGCTGAAGTTGCTCGAGTCCAGCCAAGCTGGCGAGCACTGAAGCACCCGAGCGAGCCGAGATGCCGAGCTTGCCCTTGATCGATTGCAGCCCACCGAGGCAGCGGATGTCAGCGATTGCGCTCGCGTCGATGAAGAGGTCGCCGTCGATGGTGGTGCATCCGCAGACTGCGGCGAGACTCGTCTTCGAGGGGACCGCGGCCGAGTCGGTCGAGAATGAGCACGACGTATCGCGCGCGGGTGTCATTTCCTGTGTCGCGGCCTTTTCGCTGCCGCAACCGCTGGAGCCCGCGGAGCCGCGACTCGAACACGCGAGTGTCACGCCTGCAAACAACCAGATGATTCGAGTGACTGCAAAGCGGTGCATGTCGTGTCCAGCGCTGGTTCTTTCGCCCTCGAGTGAGCGAGTCAACCCGCAGTCGGTGACGTGACACGAGGGATCGCCCCAGGCCTACGTGTACCCGAACTGGCGCGCGAACGAGCGCACCTGCAAGCCTCGCAGCTCCGCGAGCCTTGCGCGCTGGTCACGAATCAACATCCTCGCATCCAACCAGCACTGACCGCCCGTGCGAATCGCGAGCGCAAGCGCGAGCACGGAACGAATTCGCATCCGGCCGTGCTCGAGCGCATCGAGCAGGCTCGCCACGCTCAACGGCTGACCCAGCACGTACTTGTGCTGTGGCGCAAACGCACTCTGCAGCTTCTCCCACTGCTTCCGAATCGCAGCCGCATCCGGGTCCGGCATCGCTGCTTCGGGAATCGGAACCAAGCTCGCATCGAGATCATCTTCGTCGATCGCCGGCAAGCTCTCCGACGCTTCGGGGTCTTCTTCTGGAGGCGCAAGCTCCGTTGGATCGCCTGGCGGAGGAATCGGCAACACGTACTCATCTGCTTGGGTATCGAGACCCGTGATCAGCTGAATCGACTGCGCAGCGATCTTTGCGAGAGTCCGATCTTCACCAGCGACGTACTCGAGCAGCACCGGCACCATCTCCCGATCTCCGGTGAAACCGAGCGCGAACAACCCACTGGCTCTAACTTCCTCGCGATCGAGCAGCTCCACCAGCCCCGCGTCCTGACTCGACCGACTGAGCGCTGCGAACAACGCGAGACTTTCGGCCTCGTTCGCGTCGCCACTCAAAGCTCGCTTGGTGCAATCAGACCAAGCTCGCGCCGAGCCCCGAGCCAGACCTGCATATAACGCGGCACGACGCACCTCCGCATCTTCGTGGCCGAGCAGGCTCTCGACCGCAGTCACGTCGTTGCCGCGCGGTTCCCACGTGACCGCGCGTACGGCTGCGCTAGCCAACGCGGCAGGCTGATCGCGCCGCAAAAACCCGAGCAACACCTCCGGCTCGAGCCGCGCAGCCACGAGCGGCAACAGCGTCGCGCGAAGTTCTGGCTCCTTGTGCTCGCGGAAGCGATCCAGCGCCCAAGGTTCGAGGATCTTCGCGCCCGCAAGCGATACGCCTCGCAACGTTGCACTCCGGATCCCCGCGTTCGAGCTCAAGAGTCCCGCCGCTGCGAGCTTCGGTTGCCCGGACTGCATCAACGTGTACGCACCCGCGACCGTGCGCGAGGGTTCCGGTGGGTCATCCGCATCGAACGCGGTCGCCAGCAGCTGCCGAGCGACGAGGTCACCACCGAGGACGAGGCCGTCGACGTGCGCGATCAGCCGCGCTTCGATGTTCTCCTGAACATCCTGCAGTGAGAGCGTCGCATGCGAGAGCTGGACTTCGAGCTCCTCGCAGGCGTATTGCGCTTCGTCGAAGTGCTCCTCCATGACATCCCAGAGCACGTGGTCATTCGCGGTGTTGTCGTCCAATCGGTCCAGTATTCGTTCCGCGTTAGTCTCGCGTGACGACTAGCTCGCTCCACTAGCTAATTGATCTGAACGCTTCCGCCCTTGATGCGATTCACGCCTCGCGCGCGCGTCTCGACGTACGTGCCCCGTACGACGATTCGCCCGTTACGCCGCAGCGTGATGCTGGCTTGGCCGCAACGCAGCACGATCTCTTCGCGCGCATCGAACGCGACGCGCCGACCGTCGACCAAGGCATCGACGTCCGCGGAACGAAGCGCAGGCTCTACAGCTTTGTCGACCTTGGCAGTGGGCCCAGGCTTAGCAGCGGGCGGCGGCGCGAGCAGACCCACGACGATCGGCCGTTCAGACCCCTCGTTCTCGTACACGATCAGCGCTTCCTGCCGACTCGAAGCGACTGCGGCCATCTCTTTCGCGCTGAGGTTCGGCACGGTCGTGCGCGCAGCGGCTGGAGCGGCGCCCGCCGGGCACTCGACGAGCCAGCGCCCCTCGCGAAAGCCCACGATCCGACCGACTTGGTGACCGCGCCTAGGTAAGCTGGTGACTGGGGTCGGCGATTTGGACTTGAGAGCTCGTTTGATCGCTTTAGTCATGGTGTGCGCCTGCCCGGTTTATACCGCGCTCGCAGGCCTCGCGCGCGGGGTAATTGCGGTCGTTCGCGCCTCGTTGGTCCTGAATCGGCGCTCGCGCATGGCCGCATCGCCAGTTCGATTTCTGCACGCAGACGACCGCCGTCCGCTCGCGGGAGCAGTTGCCGCCAACGGCGGCGCAGGTGCCACGGCGCCAGCCGTTCGGAGCAGCTCGAGCAGGCGCTGGACTCAAACTCGAGTCGCGTGTCCGAGCCGCCAGGACTGCGCCACCGCCCGAGCGTTCGGTCAACTCGCCAAGCGGTGCGCGGTGACGAATCGGTCCGCGCTCGTGAAGGCACGACACTCGATGGTCGTCACCGCGTTCGATCGGCCGGCAGGTGAGCGTGCTTCAGCGACATCTCGTTGCACGCGCGCTGAGCCGATCGCGCGCCCCGCCGCCATCAGCTTCATTCGATTCGTCCCGCTTCATGGATCCATGATTTACCAACGACATCGTCACGCCGCCGACACCCGCCTGTTTGATACCCTATTGTTAGACTGTTCACTAACAATTTAGTTTGACTGGCTATCGAGTTTTGTGGCAGCGTCCGCACCGTCAGAAAGGGAGGGACGATGCGCCGACAATGGGGTTTTGACGGCTTCGTAGTGTGTTCGCTCTTTGCCGCCATCAGCTGCGCAGCTGAGATCGGGGACGAAGCGCAACCTGCGAATGATGCGTTGGACTTGAACGAACTCGACGTCGCCGAGACGTCGAACAGTCTCGTGAGCACGTCCTACACTGCCCCGGCGATCGTCGTCGGCAGCGGGTACGGCGGCTCGGTCGCGGCGCTGCGCCTCGGCGAGAAGAACGTGACGACTCTGGTGCTCGAACGCGGACGGCGCTGGCCAGTCCAAGCGAACGGGACCGTGAATCAGCCGTTCGCCACGATGGAGGCCGTCGCAGCGAATATCGGCAATCCAGCTCCCGCGAACTCGGTCGCGAGCAACTCGACGTGGTTGAACACGCGCTGCGTCGGAAACCTCTACATCAATCTGCTCGCCGCGCAGATGGTTCCGACCGGCTGCGTGCGAACGACTGGCATCTTGGAAGTCGTCGATGCCGCGCCGGCGGCCCACCGCGACGCGGCACCACTCCTCCAGTTGAACAACCTCACCGCAGTCGTAGCGGCAGGGGTCGGCGGTGGCTCGCTCGTCAACAACGGCCTAACGTTTCCACCGACTCAGCTGGCGTGGGACGTCGCCTATCCGAACGCCACCTACCCGTACATGAAGAAGGTCTGGAAGGACCTCGACAAGAAGTACTTCTCACTGGCGAACGGTGTGCTCGCGCCTCAGGTGCTGCCCGCAGATCTCCTGAACGACCCACACTATCGCGCGATCCAGCTCACACGCGATCAAGCAGCAGCAGCCGGCTATCCGATGGTCGACACGTTCGACCCCACGACTAAAACTGGCATGGCGTTCGTTCCAGTGATCTTCGACTGGAACAAGGTGCGCCAGGAGTTGACGGGCGCTCGCGTCCCCTCAGCTGTGAATGGCGAAGTTTGGTGGGGCAACAACAGCGGAGCCCGCAAGTCGCTCGACACGCCGCAGAGTTACATCGGCCGTGCGGAAGCGACAGGCCGCGTGACGATCAAGCCGCTTCACACAGTGACGGATGTACGGTTCGACCAGCAGAGCAAGCTGTACGTGCTCAGCGTCGTCCGCACCAATGAGGCGTACGACGTGCAAGAGACACTCGAGCTGACGACGCCGAACTTGGTGATGTCGGCAGGCTCGCTCGGGACTACGAAGCTCTTAGTTCGTGCGAAAGCTCGCGGCACGCTGCCGAGGCTCAATGAATACGTCGGCGCGAACTTCAGCAACAACGGCAACATGGTGCACTTGCGCGAGACGAAGGAAACCACCCCGATCGGCCAAGGTGGGCCCGGTGGCTTGCGAATCAACGACTTTGCGCAGGCGAACAATCCGGTCGTTCTCGAGACTCTGCCGCAGCGTGTGCCGCCCATTCCTGCGCTCGCCAAGTACACGACGAAGATCTTCTCGGTCGGGCTCGGGGTCCCGACGGGCAAGGGCACGTTCGTCTACGATTCCGCAGCTGACACGGTCGTGCTGACCTGGCCGGCGGATGGCGCGAAGAACGTCTACGATCGCGTCACCGAGCTATACGAAACCAAGTTCGGCTCGACGCTGGATGTCGACATCAGGCCGCTGCCTGTCAGCGGGCGCACCACGTTGCACCCACTCGGTGGCATGCCGCTCGGCCTCGCGACGAACAAACACTGCAAGGTCAAGGGTTACAAGCGACTGTATGTCGTCGATGGTTCGGTGTTGCCGAACTCGTCTGCGGCAGCGAACCCTTCGTTCTTGATCACGGCGATGTCGGAGCGGTGCATGGCGAAGATCGTGAAATCGGTTGCGGGCGGCGACGACGCCTGGGAAGACGACGCCTACGACGACACGAACGACGAGTGAGAGCTGAGGAGCCTTGCGATCTCGCGGATCTCGAAGCTGGAGGTCCGCTATTCTCCGCGGATGACCGAAAACGAAGTCGCGGGATCGAACGGCTTTTCGCTGGGTGCACGGCTTCGCAGCTTCATCTACGCAGGGCGCGGCGTTGGCACGATGTTGACGTCGCAGCACAACGCGTGGATTCACGCGGCTGCGACGTCGGTCGTGATCGGCGCGGGTGTCGGGACCGGCGTCGGTCGCTTGGAATGGATCGCGCTCGTCCTCGCCATCACTTCGGTGTGGACTGCCGAAGCGCTGAACACCGCGTTCGAATTTCTGTGTGACGTCGCTTCGCCCGACTTCCACCCATTAGTCGAGAAGGCGAAGGACGTAGCGGCGGGCGCAGTTCTGCTGTGCGCTGTCGGCGCGACTGCGATTGCAGCGCTCGTGTTTACGCCCTACGTGCTGCAGTGGCTCGGCTGAGTCAGGTCAGCGGCCCGTCCGGAATCTTGCCTTGCTTCATCGTCGCGACTTGCGCCGCGGTGAAGGTCGGCTGCAGCAAGCTCTGCAACTGTTGCCTCGAACGAAACAGCTCGAGGATGTAGCGCATCCGCTGACTCAACTGCACCCAGTCGTCCGCCCCGGTGCCGAGCGCGAACTTCTCGTCGAAGCCGAGCTTGCCCATGAGCACTTCGGCCGCTTCTTCGATCGCGCGCAACGCATCGCGATCCTCACTCCGTTCAGCCAGCGCGTTGTATTGAGCGAGCATCATGCCGAGCTCTGCATCGGCGATCGTCTGCAGGACCTTCGGAAATAGCGGCCGACCCGCCGGTGCCGGAAGATCGCTTCCTAGATGAAGCGTTTCACCCGGCAGCTTGAGCGTCATCATCAACTCGGTCGCAAAGCGGTGAAACACACGCTCTACGTGATCGGTGAGGGGCGAGAGCAAACGGTCGACGAGCGCGTAGCCACGTGGCCCGAGCAGCTCGTTGCCGAGACGTTCGGCGAGTGCATCGTGCGTCGCGTTCACGAGCGTATCGCCGACCGGTGCGTTCAGCGAGCCTGCGATGTACGTCTGCAAGCGTGTCTGTTCGTGCAAGCCGATCGTAGCGTTCGCGAGCAGGATGCGTTCCGCCCGTCGCTTCGGATCGAGCTCGAACTTTGCGGTGTAGTAGTGGCGCGCGGCTTCGGCGAGCAGTGTTTGCCCTCCCCGCGCGACCAGCGTGAGCTCGCGCGTCTTCGGATCGATCGCGACCTTGTCCGGTTCGATCGGTCCGGGTTGCAGCGAGATCACGAACCGCTGCAGCTTCGCCGGATCGGGTGTGCGGTCGGGACCGAGTTCATCGAGCCAGCGGCCAAACACCGGCGCGAGCTCGGCAAACACCTGCGTGTTGCCTGCGGCCAGATACATCCGCATGTCGTTCACGGCACAGCGCACCGCGGCATCGAGCGCGACGTGTTGTGTGTCGCCAGGCTCGACGTGGAGTGATCGCAGCTGCGTATTCAAGCGCTGCATCCGCTGATCCTCTGCGCCCTCGATCCAGATGCGCACGAGGCCCGGCAGCTCGTCGTTTTGAATGAACTGCCCGACTACCTTCGACGACCACGACGCAAACGTGAACCAAGTGACGTTCTCGGGTCCGAGCGCGCGGGCGAACCCTTCGGACAGCTCGTGGTAGCCCTGCGTGATCAGTAGGTTGCGTAGGACCGGTTGGCTATCCAACGCGACGATACTGGCCCAGGATTCGCTGATCGAGCTCACACTTACCTCCAGCTCGGACTTCGCAGCCGTCCGCTGCAGTCACGAGTGATCAGCCTAGTCGGTCGGGCCTTCCTCTGAACAGGCTGGTTGTTTATGCTCGGACGCACACACGCATGGCTCACTCCTTCAATCGACTTCACACGCGCCGCTCTCCCGGGGCGGCGTTCGACTTCATCAGTGATTTTCGGCATGCGTCGTTGTGGGATCCGCGCACAGAAAGTGTTCGCAAAGTGACGGACGGGCCGATCGGGCGCGGAACGAAGTTCCTGTTGCGGGCCCGGTTGCTCGGCTCGCTCGGAATGGACTTCCCCTACGCGATCGTCGAGTACGAGCAGCCACGCGTGATCGTGTTTGCGGGCAGGACGCAGTTCTTCGAGTACCGAGAGCGCGTCACGTTCGCGCCAGATGGAACTGGCACCACGATCGAGTGGGACGCCGCGATGGACCTTCGTTCGCTGCTCGCGCTCGGCAATCCGTTCTTGTCGCTGCTCTACCAGCGGATCGGTGATGACGCCACGAGCGGCATCGCGCGCGTGCTCGAAGACGCGCCCGCGGCCGCGTAGTCTTCTGCTGGCCCGACAGTGCTCGACGCGAACACTGTGCTCCGTACCTGGTGCCGACCAACGGCAACCGGTACTTCCAGATCAGAGACTATCCAGACGCCCCTAGTGCTGCACTGGGTTGCCTTTCCGCGAGGATTGTGCAACCGAAACGGCAGCATGGAATTCGAACAGATTCGCTACCAAGTCGAAGGCCGCATCCTCACCATCACGCTGAATCGGCCGGACCGGATGAACGCGTTCACGGGCCGCATGTGCGACGAGTTGATCGCAGCGTTCGATCAGGCCGATGCGGACGACGACGTGAAAGTCGTGATCGTAACCGGCGCCGGCAGAGCGTTTTGTGCAGGTGCAGATCTCGAGCGCGGTGGCGAAACTTGGGGCAAACATTCCGAATACCTTGCGAAGCAGGACGCGGCCGAGCAGCGCTACGTCGGTGACGGTGGCGGTCGCCTGACGCGTCGCATCTACGACTTCAACAAGCCCGTGATCGCAGCCATCAACGGCCCAGCCGTAGGCGTGGGCCTCACGATGACGCTCGCGATGGATGTGCGGTTGGGCGTGCCGAACGCCAAGCTCGGCTTCGTGTTCGCTGGCCGCGGAATCGTTCCGGAGGCGTGTTCAGCCTGGTTCTTGCCGCGGCTCGTCGGTATCAGCAAGGCGCTGGAGTGGTGCTACGCCGCGCGCGTGTTCAAGTCCGAAGAGGCGCTGCAGGCAGGTTTGTTGCGCAGCCTGCACGAACCCGATCAACTGCTGGCAGCCGCGCGCACGCTGGCGCAGGAGTTCGTCGACAACGCATCTGCGGTATCCATCGCGATGGTGCGTCACATGATGTGGCGCATGCTCAGCGCACCGCATCCGATCGACGCGCACGAGATCGACACGGCGGGGCTCGCTGCGCTCGGTAAGTCGAAGGACGCGCGCGAAGGCATTACTGCGTTTTTGGAGAAGCGCAAACCCGACTTCGCGGATCGCGTCAGCCAGGACATGCCGCCGTTTTTTCCGTGGTGGCAGGACCGCAAGTTCCGAACGCTGTAACAGCAGTAGCGGAGCGCCGCAGCAATGGACTCGACGAGCTGTTACCGCGATTATCCCGAGGCCGGCGCCTGAAAACCCGCCTTGTTCCGTGGTGCTAGCGGGTCAAGGCCGGGGTGCGAGGAATTCGAGGTTGCACCAAGTAGGTTTTCAATCAAGAACTAGGACATATCTTTTCTTGCTTGAGTGTCAGTGGTGTACCGACAAAACCCTTTCGTTCCGTCGATCGCGCCTCCGCTGATCGCGAACAGCCCTGTGATGCGCCAGCTCGTCGACATGGCTCGGCGGGTCGCACTCGTAGATTCGACCGTGTTGATCACCGGCGAGAGCGGCTCCGGCAAGGAACGCATCGCGCACCTGCTCCACGAAGAGTCGAAGCGAGCGGCGGGCCCCTGGATCGCGGTCAACTGCGGCGCTTTTACCGAGACACTCCTCGAGGCTGAGCTATTCGGGCACGCGCTTGGAGGGTGTACCGGTGCGACCCAGGACCGGCCCGGCCTCTTCGAGGCAGCTGACGGCGGCACGCTGTTCTTGAATGAGGTCGGCGAGATGTCGCCGGGTATGCAGGTCAACCTGCTGCGCGTCATGCAGACGGCGGAGGTCCGCCGCGCGGGCGAGAACGAGAGTCGCAGAGTCGACGTACGCGTGGTCGCCGCGACCAATCGAGACCT
>Ga0193752_1001188_pt1 | contig 22296 bp, 27 predicted proteins | sample H1c1metaG_FD_144924 | JGI IMG/M metagenome (GOLD analysis project Ga0193752, IMG submission 144924) | Soil microbial communities from a riparian zone of the East river system, Colorado, United States - H1c1 | ecosystem: Environmental > Terrestrial > Soil > Riparian zone | place: USA: East River...
GCCCGGCACTGACGTGGTCTCGGTCGAGGGCCGCGGCGCTGAAGCGGCGCCGGATTGGGCCAGCCTGCGCTCGCCGGAGACGTATCTCGGCAGCGAGCGCACCGGGAATCGCGTCAATACCGCGCCCGCACGGCTGCGGCTCAACCAGTGGACGGTGACGGGCAACTGGGCGTCGTTGAGAAATTTCATCGTGCTGAGCAAACCGAACGGCCGCATCGCCTTCCGCTTCCACGCGCGTGACGTGCACCTCGTCATGGGGCCGGCGGCGCGCGGCTCGGAGGCGCGCTTCCGCGTTCTGATCGACGGCAAGCCGCCCGGCGCGGCGCGCGGCGCCGACGTCGACGCGCAAGGCAACGGCACCGTCAGGGAGCAGCGCCTCCATCAGCTGATCCGGCAGCCGAAGCCGATCGCCGAGCGGCTGTTCGAGATCGAGTTCCTCGATCCGGGGGTCGAGGCCTACGCCTTTACCTTCGGCTGACGCCACTCAGCGATCCTGTTCCAGCGTCCTCGTCGAGCTCGAGCGCGATGAAGACCTTGTAGCCTTGCCCGAGCGATGACAGCGACCCGAGCGACCGCATGCCCCGGAGATAGGCCACCGCCGCGAGGAGCGCCGCTTTCCGATCCTCGTTCGCAGGATGAGCCGCGAGCAACGCCGACCTGGCATGCGCGCGGGTCGTCGCCCTGTCCCGCTCGATCAACCGGGTGAAAACCGCCGCGCCGTGAAGCGGATCAAAGCCGGCGCGCGTCGTGATATAGGCGGCCAGCGCGTCGGCTTCTTGCTCGTCGACTCTGGAGGCAAGCGACCTGACCGCGCCGGCGATCAGGTCCAGGTAATCCTTCGTGGCGTCCTGGCGCACGAGGAGGTCCTCGACGTCCATTATGGTGTTGAGCCACCATGGGAAGGTCTCACGCCTGCGCACCACGTGCTTCAACCGTGAATGCGCGATCTCGTGAGCGAGCACGAACGCGAGCTCGTCGTCGCTTTCGGCACGGTCGGCAAGACCCGTGAAGACATAGATTCGGCGCCCACCCACTACGAAGGCATAGTCCCGCAGCGGGCTCGAGTCGAGGACTCGAACCGCCCATGCCGAACGGTCCTCTCCATATGCCGCCAGCAGTGCGTCGACCACTCGCTCGGCGCGCCGGAGCCTGTCGTCACTCACCAGGGAGACCGGGCGCGCGTTGACCTGTCGCGTGCGGATCAGCTCCTCGTCGAATCGGTCCGCCTCCCGCAGCAGGCCGTCCGGGATGGGCGCGCCAAGCGCCGCGCGGATCGACTCGACTCCATGCGTGTCGCGATACGGCGGGGCTTCCAGCAAGAAAGGCAGCCGTTGCGTTGATTCATGCACGCACGCTGCGTCGGCTTCACCCAAGGAGACCTCGAGTGACTCGCTGTAGCGCACAACGACCATGTCGCCGGCGCTCAGGCCGGAAGCATCCATGCGCGGGTCGAGCAGAAGCATGGTGCTGTGCCCGTCGGGACCGATCAGCACCAGCGTGCGCTCGCCTTCGCGGGTCGCGCCGACGCGCGCCCGGATCTCCTGGCTGTTGAGAAGCACGGCCTGCGGTCTCGCGCCCTTGTCGGCGAAGCGCGCCGTCCACGCCGACGCCAGCGACAGACTCTCTCCGGGCATGCCGACGGATAGGGCTACCGACTGGCGCAGCCGCACGCAAAACCGCGAGCCGGGCTCGATCCGGTCGAAATTCTGCGATTCGGGCGCTAGCTTGACGGTGACTCTCTTGCCGCCCGCGGCCTCGATCTCCATGGTCATCGTCTCGCGATTGACCGACTGCACGACGACGACCGCCTCGGTTGCGGCCGCGGCGAGGGCCGTCGGCGCGAGCTCGTCGGCCGCTTGCGCGGACCACATCAGGACGGCCGCGAAACCTATGCTCGCTCGGCCTGCGGTTGTGGACATGGCGGATCGCGCTCCATAAGTGACGACGCTAACGGCGCCCGATTTCGCGGTGTTGGCGCGAATGCCGCCGAATCCTTCAACGGTCACAAACCCGACCCCTGCAGATGTCAACCGGACACATCACAAGCGAACACTAACGGCGCTACTCACCCACCACCAAAGGAGTCGTCATGAAGAGAATCTTGGCTGTCATCGGTTTCGCGGCTGTCGCAGCCGCATCCCAGGCGCAGGTGCAATACCGCAGCGACGCAGGCGAGTCCGATCCGCACCCGCCCCAGCTCGGCTTCGCCGCCGGAGAGCAGGACAATTCGGGCGCGCCGCAGCTCGGCTTCGCCGCCGGAGAGCGGGACGATTCGGGCGCGCCGCAGCTCGGCTTCGCCGCCGGAGAGCGAGACGATTCGGGCGCGCCGCAGCTCGGCTTCGCCGCCGGAGAGCGGGACGATTCGGGAGCGCCGCAGCTCGGTTTCAGTTGCGAGCGGGACAGGCGCGCGGACTGCTGAACTACCGGCCGCACGAGCTCACTTCTCGGCACCGCACAGGCAGGTATAACCAAGTACCCGCAGTGCCGAGAAAGTGAGCCAGGTTCCTGCCGGGGTCAAGTCGCTGCGCAGATAATAGGCGGCACGCGGCAACGACCAAGGAGAACGAAATGCAGAAGTACCGGAAGGATCTCGATGCCATCTCCCGGCTTTCGCCGGAGCAGTATCGCGTAACGCAGGACGGCGCGAGCGAATACCCGGGAAGCGGGGAGTATCTCCACAACGACGAGGCCGGCATCTACGTGGACGTCGTGTCGGGCGAACCGGTGTTCACTTCCTCCGACAAGTTCGACTCCGGTACCGGCTGGCCGAGCTTCACCAAGCCTATCGATGCCGCCAACGTGAACGAACGCCCGGACCACAGGGAAGGCGGCACCGAGGTGCGCTCGGCGCACGGCGACAGCCATCTGGGTCATGTATTTTCCGACGGTCCCGAGGACCGCGGCGGATTGCGCTATTGCATCAACTCGGCCGCGCTGCGGTTCATTCACCGCGACGACATGGAGGCCCAGGGCTACGGGGCCTACCTGGATCAGGTGGAGGTTGCCCATGACTGAGGAACGCGCCGCCATAAATAAAGAACGTGCCGTTCTGGCCGGCGGCTGCTTCTGGGGCGTGCAGGATCTCCTTCGCCGCCAGGACGGCGTCCTGTCGACGCGCGCGGGCTACACCGGCGGGGAAGTCCGGCACGCTACCTACCGCAATCACGGCTACCACGCCGAGGCGGTCGAGATCATTTTCGATCCTGCACGCATCAGCTATCGGCAGCTCCTCGAGTTCTTCTTCCAAATTCACGACCCGAGCACGCGCAATCGCCAGGGCAACGACGCCGGCACGAGCTATCGATCGGCGATCTTCTATACCAACGAGGAGCAGAAGCGGATCGCGGAAGACACGATCGCCGACGTCGATGCTTCCGGCCTGTGGCCGGGCAAGGCAGTCACCGAAGTCGTCCCGGCAGGCGAGTTCTGGGAGGCGGAGCCGGAGCACCAGGACTACCTCCTGCGAAATCCCGGCGGTTACACCTGCCACTTCGTGCGACCGCACTGGAAACTGCCGAGGCGCAGGGTTTCAGCCTGATCTATGAATAGGAACCATCTTCCGCTCGCCGGGGCGCTCGCCATCCACTCAGAACAGAAGCGCGCAGTGGCACGATAGCCACTCTTCCCGGCAACCGAGATAGCCGCCGCACGACCCGGGGGCTCCGTCAAACGGATTGGTGTTCGCCTCCAGCTGGGGTTGCCGAACCGGTTGGGCGTCGGTGCACCCGACGCAGGCGAGCGCAACCAGCACAGCCCGGACAAACCGACGCGCGGTCACGGCGCGCTCATTCACTGGAACGAGCGCGCGAAAGTACGGCCGCGCAGGCGCTCCGCCGCGTCGGGGCGTTCGGCAACCAGATCCTGCAGGATGCCGGCCAGCCCCTCGGCGACGGCGAGCGACGGATCCAGGCCCGGCCAGGTGTGCGTTGATACCTCCGCGGCGCTCAGGTCGTGCTGGACGCAGAAGCCGTTCAGTGCGGGGAACTGCTCGAAGATCTGCGCCATGCGGTCTTCGAAGATCCGCTGGGCGCGCTCGTGATGGTCCTGCGGCAGGCGATCGCGGTACACGGCTCACCTCCTCTGCTCATGGTTGTCCACACGCCAAGGATGCCGCCGCCGTGCTGCACACCTATGTCCGCTCGCCGGAGGCAGGCTTCAAATGACATCGGCGGGGGTTCTGGCGACATGCGCGCTACCAAGTGGAGGTCCATGCTGCCAGGCATCGGAGGTACGACATGGACTTGAACGAGATCGACCTGGAATTCATGGAGCAGGAGTCGGAAGACCGGCTCACCCAACGGGAAGCGCTGCTCATGGGCTTGCCCTCGGACCTGGACAGGCCGGAGCCGGATGCGAACGCGGTCCTGCTCGCGGCGCTCGACTAGTTTCGCCCTTGCTATTTCGCCTTCGGAACCCCATCTGGGGTTCCATGGACGACTTCCGCAAAGCATTGCTGGACCTTCACCGTACCCTCATCGCCGAGGAGCGGGCGGGCTTCGAGCGCCGCGCCGGCCAGGTCAACGCCGCCGCATTCCTGCGCGTGCTGATCGAGGACGAGGCCTACGCCTGGCTGCGCCCCCTCTCCGCGCTCATCGTCAGGATCGACGACGAAGAGGAGGACAGAGCGGCGCTCCTCGCCGAGGCACGGGCCCTCATCCGGCCGGACCTCACCGGCACGCCGTTCCAGACGCGTTACGCCGGGCTGATCGAGCAGAGCCCCGACGTGGCCTATGCGCACGGCGCCGTGAAGCAGGCGTTACGGTACGCTACGAGTGCATGGCAAGAACCGTCGCGCTCGCCGGCGCTACCGGCCTCGTAGGCAAAGAGCTCCTGAAGGGACTCGTCGCCGATCCTTCGGTCGCGGCGATTCACGTCCTCGCCCGGCGTGCGCTCGAAGCGCCGCCGGCGAAGGTGGTCTCGCACGTGGTGGACTTTCGCTCGCTGCCCGCGCTGCCGCGCGTCGACGAAGTGTTCCTCGCGCTCGGCACCACCATCAAGGTCGCCGGCAGCCAGGAAGCGTTCCGCGCCGTGGACTTCGACGCCAACCTGGCGGTAGCGCGGGCCGCGTTCGCCGCCGGGGCGCGCCGCGCGGGCCTGGTCAGCGCGATGGGCGCGAGCGCGAAGTCCGGGATCTTCTACAGCCGCGTGAAGGGCGAGCTCGAGGACGCGCTCGCCACGCTGGCCTTCGAGGGGCTCGTCATCGCGCGGCCTTCGATCCTCGCGGGCGATCGCGGCAGCCTGGGCCAGCCGGAGCGCCGCGGCGAGAAGATCGGCCTCGCGCTCAGCCGGCTCCTCGGCCCGCTCTTCCCGGCGAACTACCGAGCGGTTGCGGCCGCCGACGTCGCAAGATCGCTCCTCACCCGCGTTCCCGCCGCGCGCGGCCGGGAGGTCGTTCTCTCTGGCGCGATGCACTAGTCGACCGCTTCGCGGCGAGCTTCGCTTCGTAGTCGACCCAGTCGTACTGGGGGCCGTCGCGGCGATTCTGTGCCGTCGCGCCACCCGTGTGCAGCACCCGGTGACACGGAACAGCAAAGGCAAACCAGCTGCGTGAGCACGAGCCGGCGACCGCGCGGATCGCCTTCGGCGCCCCGATCGCCTCGGCGATCCTCGAATAGGTGGAGGTCTCGCCGAAGGGGATTTTGCGCACTTCGGCCCACACGCGCTGCTGGAGGTCGGTGCCGCGGATATCCAGCGGCAGCGCGAAAGGCTGGAACGGCGCCGCGATGTACCGGCTGACCTTCGCGACCGTGGCTTTGCTGCCCTTTTCGTCGCGAACCAGGTTCACCTTGCGAAATCGCGCGCCGAGGTCGCGGATCAGCCGCGACTGCGTGTCCCGCACCATGATCGAGACGATTCCCCGCTCGCTCGAAGCGACGAGCAGCGCCCCGAGCGCGCAGCGGCCCGTGCCGTAGCGGATCGTCTCCGGCGCCTTGCGGGTGAGTGGCCCGTCTCTGAACATGGGAGCCGCAGGCGGTCCGAAGGCCTAGCCCTTTCCGGCTTTCACCAGGCCGAGGAGCGGGTTCGGCTTGGGCGGCGCGATCCGGCGCAGGGTATTGGTATCGCGGTGGTCGAACGCCGGCGTGTTGCCGCGCACCGCCAGGTCGGTGCGCGTCAGGTAGGTCCAGCTGTCGTCGTCGTTGAAGGTGATGTCGATGCGGTAGTAGTCGGTGCGGAACGCCTCTTCGAGGAAGCCGGTCGAGCAGATCCCGAAGCGGGTGTCGCCGCGGCGCGCCTCCACCGAGATGCGCTTGTCGTCGGGCGCCGCCTTGCCGCCCGCCAGCACTACCTGGCCGCGCGGGATGGCGATGGTCTGCATGATCAGGCCGGTGGCCGGCTCCCACAGCCAGTAGCCGACCTGGTCGTGGAAGGTGATGGCTTCCTCCGACGTATTGATGTGGATGTGGTAGCGCAGCCCGTAGAGAAGCTGGGGGCCGTTGGCTTGCGGATCGGTCGGCTCCATCCGGATGTGCTCGCGGTACACCCGCCGCTCGGGTCCGTCGGCCTTGGGGCTGACGTCCACTCCCTGGTCCGACTGCCAGGTGCCGGCCAGGCGGCGCAGCGGCCCGAGGTTGGCGAGCGTGTCCGGTGAGACGTCGTCGGGCTCGGTAAAGATGTCTTCGGGGATGTTCGGCATGGATTGGGGCGATCCGCAGGGAACCTCGAATTCTGCCGTTTCCGGCACCCCGCGTGTGAGCGGACCGACCCTGAACATGCGAAATCGCTGCGGCAAAGAATCGCTACGGCGGTAGATTGTCGTCCATGACGATCATCGACTCGCAGATCCACGCTTACGAAGCGAACACGCCCAAGCGACCCTGGCGCAACGTGCCGAACTGGCCTGCCAGCGCCACCGGTGACGAAACCGTCGCCGCGATGGACCGGCTCGGCATCGACGGCGCGATCTTCATCTCGGCCTTCTCGCTCTACCACTACGACGCGAGCTACGCGGTCGAGGTGCAGCGCAGGCATCCCGGGCGCTTCGCCATCATCAAGCCGGTCAACCATGCGGATCCGGCCGTCGGCGAGGTCATTGCGGAATGGAAGAAGCAGCCGGGTGCGGTCGCGGTGCGCATCATGCTGTCGCCGCGGGAAGCGGAAGCGGGCCTGCGGCCGGACGATCCCGGCCTCGACCGCATCGCCCGCGAGGCGGCGCGGCACGGCTTTCCGGTCAACGTGCTGTTCTGGGGGAACGTCGAGGCGGGCACCAAGCTCATCGACCGCCATCCGAACACCCGCTTCATCGTCGACCACATGGCGCTGCTGCAGCCGCGCACGCCGCCCGCCCCGCCCGAGCCCTGGGCAGACCTGCCGAAGGTGCTCGCGCTCGCGAAGCGTCCGAACGCGGTAATCAAGGTAAGCGGCGCCTGCACGCTTTCGCGCCAGCCTTATCCGTTTCCCGACATCTGGGATCCGCTCGCGCGCCTGTTCGATGCCTGGGGCTTCGAGCGCTGCCTGTGGGGCACGGACTGGACGCGCGCCTTCGCGGTGGTGAACTACGAGCAGGCGGTCGAGCCTTTCCTCAAGACCGACCGGCTGAGCGCGAGCGAGCGGGCCATGCTGATGGGCGGCGCCTGCGCGAAGGCCTACGGCTGGTCGCCCAAGCCGTGAACCGCTGCTTCCTCTAGTCGACCTTCACGTTGAGCTCGCGCACGATCTTGCCCCAGTAGTCGTAGTTGGCCGCGAGCTCCCTGGCGAGATGGTCGGCCGACGTGCCCGTGGGCGTGAGGCCGAAGGAACGCAGACGCTCCTGGAAGTCCTGCGTCTTCACGATCTTCACGATCTCGGTGTTGAGCCGCGCGACGATCGCGTCCGGCGTGCCGGCGGGGGCGAATACGGCGTGCCAGGAATTGCCCGTGGCGCCGTTGGGATCGAGATCGGCGCGGAATTCCGTGAGCGTCGGCAGGTCCGGCAGCGCCGGAATGCGCTCCGGGCCCGAGGTGGCGAGGGCCTTGATCTTGCCGGCTTTGATGTTCGGAATCGCGGTCGTCGAGGCCTCGAGGAAAAGGTCGACCACACCCGCGATCACGTCCGGCCCCGGCACGCCCTTGTACGGCACGTGGACCAGCTGGATGCCAAGCCGGTTGGCGACCGTCTCCATGCCGACGTGCGGATGCGAGCCGATGCCGTTGGAGGCGTAGTTGATCTTGCCGGGATTCTTCTTTGCGTACTCGACCAGTCCCTTCATATCGTTGAAGGGCGTCTTGGGCGAGGCGACGATGATGTGCGGCACCTGCAGGATTTCCGTCACCGGCTTGAAATCCTTCAGCGGATTGAACTTGGCGCTCGGATAGACGTGCGGCACGATGGCCATTACGCCTTTCACGGTGAACAGCAGGTTGTAGCCGTCGGGCGGCAATGTGGCCGCGACTTCGGCGCCGAGCATGCCGCCGGCCCCGGGGCGGTTATCGATGATCACGGGCCTGCCGAGCGCGGGAGAGAGCCGCTCGGCAAGCAGGCGCGCGACGATATCGGGCGATACGCCGGCGGCGTAGGGCAGGATGATGCGGACCAGCCGGTCGGGATAGGCGCCCTGCCCCCAGGCGCCGGTCGACAGGGATGCGGCTGCAAGCGCCGCGCTGAAAAGCAATGCAGCTCTGCGTTTCATCTGACTCCTCCTCGGATCGGCGCCCTGCGACCCATATCATAATAGGCGTCGCGTTCTTCAGGGAGGAGGCAGTATGCGGTTGCCGGTGGTCTGTTTCGTCGCCTCGTTCCTGGCTTGCGCTTCGTTACCCGCCGCGGCGCAGAAGGCGCCGCCGAACCCGAACGTGCTCCCGGCCGCGCGCCTCGCGCCGCGGTTCCTGGACGACCGCAAGGAGATGGCGACGTACCTGTCGGTGCTGCCGGAAGGCGCGTATCGCATCTACGAGGTGCAGGGTCTGGGCAGGTTCTACCTCGATGAGATCGACGACATCATCAAGAACTACCTGCGCAGCGGGCGCGCCTGGGAGTACGGCTTCGTCCCCTACATGCTCAAGCACGCCAGGCCCGGCTCGACGGCAATCGACGCCGGAGCGCACATCGGCACGCACAGCCTGACGCTGTCGCGCGCGGTCGGCCCCGAGGGCCGCGTCTACGCCTTCGAGCCGCAGAAGAAAATCTACCGCGAGCTGACCTGGAACCTGAAGCTGAATCGCGTCACGAACGTCGTTCCTCTGCGCTTCGCGCTCGGCGACAAGCCGGGCGTGGTGCGGATGGACAAGGCCGACCACGGCAACGAGGGCGCCACGCACATCGGCGCGGGAGGCGATCGCGCCGAGCTGCGCACGCTGGACGAGTTCTCCTTCCAGAACGTTTCCTTCATCAAGATCGACGTCGAGACCTACGAGGATCCGGTGCTCAACGGAGCGCGCAAGACCATCGCGCGGCACCGGCCCGCCATCCTGATCGAGATCCAGGGCGGGGAGAAACACGAAACCACGAGCCCGGCGATCCGCGCGAAGATCGACGCGACCAAGAAGAAGCTGACCGATATGGGATACAGGCTCGAGCGCCTCGGGCCGTGGGACTACTTCGCCCTGCCCGAGCCGCGCAACTAGCATCCGGTGCGCCTGTATCGATCACCTCGCGAACTTCTTCGCGCCCGCGACGCACGCCGCAACCGCGACCGACACGACCAGCATGAGCGGGCTCACCAGCTCATGCAGCAGGGTCGCAGCGAGCGCGAGGCCGAAGAAGGGCTGGAGCAGTTGCAGCTGCCCGACGGCGGCGATGCCGCCCTGCGCCAGGCCGCGGTACCAGAAGACGAAGCCGATCAGCATGCTGAACAGGGAGACGTAGGCCAGGCCGATCCAGGCCGGCTGCCCGATCCCGACAAAGGACTGTGGCGCCGTATAGAGCGCCAGCGCCGCCATGACCGGGAGCGACAGCACCAGCGCCCAGGAGATCACTTGCCAGCCGCCGAGCTTGCGCGACAGCTTCGCGCCTTCGGCATAGCCCAGACCGCAGACGATGATGGCGGCGAGCATCAGAAGATCACCGAGCGGCGCGGCGCTCAGCCCTTGCGCAACGGCGAACCCTACGACGAGGGCGCTGCCCAGGCATGAGAACAGCCAGAATGCCGGACGCGGACGCTCCCCGCCGCGCAGCACGCCGAACACGGCGGTCGCCAGCGGCAGCAGGCCGATGAAGACGATGGAATGGGCGGAGGTGATGTGCTTCAGCGCCAGCGCCGTCAGCAGCGGGAAGCCGACCACCACGCCGAATGCAACGATTGCCAGCGAGACCAGGTCTTCCCGCCCCGGCCACTGCGCGCGATAGGCGAGAAGCAGAGCGAGCCCGAGGAATCCGGCAATGGCCGCTCGCGCGACGGTCAGAAACACCGGATCGAAATCCATCACCGCCACGCGAGTCGCGGGCAGCGACCCGCTGAAGATCAGTACGCCCAGGAATCCATTGATCCACCCGCTCGTCGTCTTGTTCATTTCGTAAGTCTATGTCGGCGGGTATGATCGACGGCGAAACGCTGTGACCCCTCTCTCGGTTCTCGACCTCGCTCCCATCATCCAGGGCCAGACGGCTGCGCACGCGCTGCCCAACTCGCTCGACCTCGCGCGCCACGCCGAGCGCCTGGGCTACACGCGCTACTGGGTCGCGGAGCACCACAACATGCAGGGAATCGCGAGCGCCGCCACTTCCGTGGTCATCGGCTACCTCGCCGGCGGCACTTCGCGCATCCGCGTCGGCGCCGGCGGCATCATGCTGCCCAACCACTCGCCGCTCGTGATCGCGGAGCAGTTCGGCACTCTGGAAGCGCTCTATGCGGGCCGCATCGATCTCGCGCTGGGGCGCGCGCCCGGCACGGACCAGCGCACGGCACGCGCGCTGCGCCGCGACTGGTCCGACCCGGACCAGTTTCCGCGGGACGTGCTCGAGCTGCAGGCGCTGCTCGGTCCGCCGGAGCCCGACCAGCCGATCGTCGCCGTGCCCGGCGCGGGCTCGCAGGTCCCGCTATGGATCCTCGGCTCGAGCCTCTACGGCGCTCAGCTCGCCGCCGCGCTCGGCCTGCCGTACGCCTTCGCCTCGCATTTCGCGCCCGACGCCCTGCATGCCGCGCTCGCCGAGTATCGGAAAGGCTTCCGGCCATCCGCGCAGCTCGACCGACCCTACGCCATGGCGGGCGTCAACGTGTTCGCCGCCGACACCGACCGCGAGGCGCAGCGCCTGTTCACCAGCGCGCAGCAGCAGTTCACCAACATGGTCCGCAACCGCCGCGGCAAGCTGCAGCCGCCGCTCGACGACATCGAGAGCTACTGGACGCCGCCGGAGAAGGCGCACGTGTCGGGGATGCTGAAGTACGCCTTCGTCGGTTCGCCGCCGACCGTCCGCCGCGCAGTGGAAGAATTCGTCGAGCAGTCCGGCGTCGACGAGCTGATGGTCGTCTCCGCGATCTTCGACCATGCCGCGCGGCTGCGCTCGTACCAGCTGCTCGCGGACAGCTTCGACTTGAAGGCCGGTCCTAGAGCTCCCGGCCGATAGCGCGGTCGAGGGAGTAAGGCCCGCCGCCGCGCAGCGCCACGGCAATCATGATGAGGCACCACATGAGCGGGTACTCGTAGCCCCGCTCGCCCCATGCGAACTTGGGCAGGTGGTGGTAGACGATCACCATCATCTCGATCGCGATGGCCGCCGCCCAGAACCGGGTAAACAGGCCGAGCGCGACGCACAGGCCGCCCAGCGTCTCGAGGGTGATGAGCGCCACGGCGAGCGGCTCGGCCGGCTGGATGCCGCGCTTGACCAGCGCCATGTTCGCGGTGGCCTGGATGCCCATCATGAGCTTGGGCCAGCCGTGCGGGATGATCATCAGGCCCACGGTGATGCGGATCAGGAGCCACGAGAGCGGCTCCACCCGGTCGTAGAACGGCTTCAAGGCCGGTATGAACAAGCGCGGCGCGGTCTTTTCCATGGTGTTCTCCCCCTCGTTTTGAACTGCAACAATCCTACCGCCATTCCAGGCGTATCTTGCGCTTCGTGGAAATAGCGCCGCCGCAGAAAAAGGAACACCACTTCGGTCTGGTCATCGACACCATTCCCGCCATGGCCTGGAGCCTGCGGCCCGACGGCGTGCTCGATTTCGTCAACCAGCGCTGGATGGAATACACGGGCCTCTCCCTGGAGGGCGCGCTCGCGAATTCGAACGGCACGGTTCATCCGGAAGACCTGCCAGGGGTCACCGCGCAGTGGCTCGCGAGCATGGCCGCCGGGCAGCAGTACGAGGGTGAAATGCGCTTGCGCCGCGCGGACGGGGAGTACCGCTGGTTCCTGGTGCGCACCCTGCCGCTGCGCGATGAGACCGGACGCATCATCAAGTGGTACGGAACGAGCACCGACGTCAACGACCGCAAGCACGCCGAGAACGCGCTGCGAGACTCCGGCGTCCAGCTCCAGGCGCTGACGCGCCGGCTGGTCGAGCTGCAGGAGTCGGAGCGCAAGGACTTTGCGCGCGAGCTGCACGACCGGCTCGGCCCGCCCCTTACGTCGCTGAGCATCAACCTGCAGCTGATCGAGGACGCGCTGCCGCCCGCGCTGCAGCGGGCGCTCGCCGGCAAGCTGGCGGATTCGCGCCTGCAAATCGAGGGAGCTTCCCTGGCGATGCGCGATGTGATCGGGGAGCTGCGCCCGCAGGAGCTCGACGATCACGGGCTGCAGCCGGCGCTCGGCCTGTACGCGGAGCAATTCTCGGCGCGCGCCGGCATAGCCGTATCGGTGCGCACGGCCGCGCCCTACCAGCGGGCGCCGGCGGCCGTGGAGATCGCGCTCTTTCGCATCGCGCAGGAAGCGCTCAACAACGTCGCCAAGCACGCCCGCGCCAGGAGCGTGGCGATCAGCCTAGAGTACCAGGGGACCGATCACGTGATGTCGGTTCTGGACGACGGCATAGGCATTCGCGCCGCGGGCGACGGCGCCGGGCGCTCGCGCGTCGCGCTCGGCCTGGTGACGATGAGGGAGCGGGCCCAGGCGGTCGGCGGGAGCCTCAGCATCGAGGCGCACCCGAATGGGGGAACGCAGCTCACCGTCAGAGTCCCGTTACGTTAGGTAACAACCTGACACCAACCGTAGTACGCATCGCGCATCTAATTGCGTCATCGCATTCAACCTGATGACGGAGAAGCGCATGAACAAATCAATTCTCGCGATCGTATTTTCGGCCGCAGTCGCAGGCCTCGGCGGCTGCGCCAGCCAGGCCGCGCTGGTCGGCACCGCCGCGGGCGCGGCGGTGGGCTCGGCCGTCGGCGGCAGCACGGTCGCTACGGTGGCCGGCGGCGTGGTCGGCTATGCAGCCGGCAAGAGATACGACGAGAGGCACCAGCGCTAGCGCGGTGCGCTGCGGCGGGCGGTTGATCGACGCAGGTTCCGCGCGTATTCTTCCCGCACGATGCGATGGAGCGACGCGGCCAGGTCAACGATCGTCGCGCTCGCCGCCGGCAGTCTCGCCAGCTGCGCTGCTCCGGTCTTCAACACCGCCACGAACCAGCCGCTTGCGCCGGCCACGCCGCCCGACATGGGTGCGCCCACGGACCTCATGCGCGAGAGCTCGATCGTGCTGGCTTTCTCCGGCGGCGGGCTGCGCGCCGCAGCGTTCGCGCATGGCGTGCTCACCGCGCTCGAGAGCGTCAAGACGGCGGACGGCGATCTGCTCGACGACGTCGCTCTGATCAACAGCGTTTCCGGCAGCTCGCTTGCGGCGGCGCACTACGGCGTGTACGGCCGCGAGGGCCTTGCGCGGTTCCGGGACGAAGTGCTGCTGCCGGGCTTCGAGAGCGGGATGCGCCTGTCGCTGTTCAGCCCGGGGAACCTGATGCGAATGGCGGGCGGCGGCCTCAACACTCGCGAGAATTTCGGCGATACGCTCGATCGCAAGGTCTTCCACGGCGCGACGTTTGCCGACATCTTTCGCCGGCAGCGGCCCGAGATCCGCATCAACGCGACGGACCTCTATCACCGCGTAGGCTTCCCCTTCATTCCGCAACTCTTCTCGTTCCTGTGCAGCGACCTGTCACGCTACAGCGTAGCCGATGCCGTGGCGGCGTCGATGGCGGTACCGGTGCTTTTCGCGCCCGTCGTCGTGCGGACGTATCCCGACAGCTGCGCGCCCCTCCCGGCTGAGCTCGCCTCGATTCGCGCCAGGCCCGAGGGCTCGCGGCAACTGAATGCGATCGCAAGAGCGCTCGCGGCCTACCGGGATCCGGCGCGCACCAGGTACATCAAGCTCGCCGACGGGGGCCTCACCGACAATTTCGCGGTTTCCACCATGACGCTCTCGCGCGTGGCATTCGGCACCCCGTACGCACCGATGACGGAACGCGACGCCGTGCGAGTCCGGCGGCTGCTCCTGATCGTCGTGGATGCCTCGCAGGGCCCGGGCGGCGACTGGACGCTCCAGGAAGCGGGGCCGAGCGGCATCGATCTGGCGCTCTCCGCGACCGACGCCGCGGTCGACACCGCGGCGCGCCATGCCGCGGACGCCTTCGGCGGCATGATCCGGGAATGGCAGGAGGCGGTCATCGCCTATCGCTGCGGCCTGGCGCCGGCCGACGTGGCGCGCCTCGGCGGGCCAGCGCAGTGGAATTGCGCCGACGTGAAGTTCTCGCTGGCTTACCTCTCGGTCGACGAGCTCGCAAGCCCCGCGCGCAAACGGATCGAGGCGATTCCAACCCGCCTCACCCTCGAGGCCGGCCAGGTGGATGCGGCCATCGAAGGCGCCCGCGAAGGCGCGCTCACGCTGCCTCGCCTGCGCACCTATCTGCAGGAGAGAGTCAGGCCGGGCGCGCCGCCTTGAGCGCGGCCGCCCACCATTGCAGCTCGTCGAGCATGGTCTTCGCGTTCTGCTCGAGGTAGGTGAGCTCCTTGATGTCCTTGCCCTGCTGCCACACGGCCATGAAGTCGGCGCCCTGGATGTGCACGGCGGTGCGCGTCGGCGCCATCTGCAGCTCCACGCAGATGAGCCTGAGGTGCTCGATGGAGCGGGCGGCCCCGACGCCGCCGTATCCCACGTAGGCCGCGGCCTTGCGGTTCCACTCCGGATACGCGTAATCGAGCGCGTTCTTCAGCGCCGCGGGCACGCTGCGGTTGTATTCCGCGGTGACGAAGATGAAGCCGTCGAACTCGGCGACCTTCTTCTGCCAGCGCTGCGCCACCTCGTTCTTCGACGGCGCCCACAGGTTGGAGGCCACCTCGTCGAAGAACGGCATCGGATAGTCGCGCAGGTCGACGAGCTCGACGCTCATGTCGGTGCGCGCCGCGGCGATGCCGTGGATCCATTTCGCCGGCTTGTCGCCGAAGCGGCTCGCCCGGGTGGTGCTGATGATGATGGCGATCTTCGGCTTTGCCATTAGATGCGTCCTTGCGCCTTGAGGCGCTTGCCGATTTCCGCAATGTTCGTCTCGCCGGCTTCCAGCGCCTGCGCGCTGGTGTGCACCGAGTAGTAGCCGAGCACCAGGTCGTGCGGGTGCTTCACCGCGCTGCCGAGCACGAATTCGGTTTCCCCTTCGAAGCTCAGCGCCGTCTCCCCTTCCTCGAACACGACGAGCTCCTTGCGGGTCAGCGAATACATCCACGCCACGTTGTGCCCGGCGGGAGGCTGGTATTCCCAGCGCTCGCCGTCCTTGAGACGCACGTGCAGGTAGTTGATGCCCGACGGCGCGCGCACCGGGCTCTTCGCCTTGCCGTAGCTGCCGAGGATCACGCGCACCGGACCTTCGTGCGGAACGCTCTGCGGCGCGATGTATTGGCTTTCCGGCGCGCCGTTCTCCTCTGCCGCCGGCAGCGCGATCCACAGCTGCAGGCCGCGCACGCCGTTGCCGCCGGGAACCGGCGAGCCGTCATGCCAGACGCCGCCCGCGGCGCGCATCCACTCGACGCCTCCGGCGGGAAGGATGCCGGACTTGCCGGTGGTGTCCTCGTAGTTCAGGTCGCCCTCGAGCAGAACGGTGATGGTCGCGATGCCCGAGTGCGGATGGATCCCGAAGCGCAGGTCTGCTGCCGCCCGCGGCTCGAAATAGTCCAGGAACACGAAAGGCTTGATCCGTTCGCCCAGATCCGAAGGGCTCACCACGCGGGTGACGGGGCCGTGGGGGCGCCCGCGTGTACGGGTTGCGATGCGCCGGCTTTCAATAGTGAGGTTGTCCATGGCAAGCAGAATAGGCGTGGACGACCTAGCTGAGAAGCCTATATATTACGATGATACTTATCTTGATTGAAGATACATGATCGAAGCGCTCTCGCTCGACCAGCTGCGGGTGTTCATCGCCGCGGCGGAAACCGGCAGCTTCTCGGCCGCGGGGCGCAAGCTGCGCCGCGCGCAGTCGCTCGTCAGCCAGACGGTGGCGAACCTCGAGGCGCAGCTCGAGGTTCGCCTCTTCGACCGGGCGAAGAAGTATCCCAAGCTCACCGGCGAAGGCCAGGCCCTGCTGGTCGAGGCGAAAGCGGTGCTCGAGAGCATGGCCTGCTTCAAGGCGCGCGCCCGCACGATGGCCGAAGGCCTGGAGCCCGAGCTTTCGGCGGTCATCGACGTGATGTACCCGATGGCCGCGCTCACGAAGGCGGTCGGCTTCTTCAAAGAGACCTATCCCCGGACGCCCCTGCTGCTTTACGTCGAAGCCCTGGGCGCCGTCGTGCAGCACGTCATGGACGGCCGCTGCCGCATCGGCGTCATCGGCACCCTGCCGCTGATCCCGGACAACATGCAGAGCGAGCCGCTGATCGAGGTGCCCTTCGCCACGGTCGTCGCGCCGCATCATCCGCTGGCGAAAATTCGCGGCGTCGTGCCGAAGAGAACCCTGGCGCAGCACGTGCAGCTCGTCCTGACCGACCGCAGCACGCTTTCGGAAGGCCGCAGCTTCGGCGTGCTATCGCCGCTCACCTGGCGCCTCGCGGACCTGGGCGCGAAGCTGGAATTCCTGAAAGCGGGCTTCGGCTGGGGCCACATGCCGGTGCCGGCGATCGCGGATCACCTCGCAAGAAAGGACCTGGTGAAGATCCGCATCGAAGGCGCCGCCGAATACGCTCGCCTTCCCATGCATGCCGTCTATCGCAAAGACGCGCCGCCGGGACCGGCGGGCAAGGCGTTCATCCAGCAACTGAAAGCCTGAGCAACTTCTACGACAGGACGTCCTTGGTGCTGGTAACGAGGACGCACGTGCAACCGGTCTCGCTCCATACGCGCCGGTCTTCACTACCGGGCTCGGCGCGGTTGTAGTCCCCCGGGTGCAGCTTCCGGTCGTCGATCCAGAGTTCACCCTCGAGAAGATGCAGCTCCTCGACCCCCGCGTGGGTATGGGCCGGATATTCGCCGCCCGGCACCAGGCACACGAGCATGCTCACCATGTGCGTTTCCGCGTCGCTCGCCAACAGCTTGCACGAGATGCCCGATGCCACTTGGTCCCATTGCGGCCATGACCACCGGCGTCTCGGCGGCAGAACCGGCGTGCCGCGGGTCTGCGCTGCGAGACGCTGCGCGAGGCGCGCCTGCAGCGAAGCCGGCGGGCGCAGCACGTCCGTCGGCCAGACGACGAAGGCGTCGACCACGGTACCGAGTGCCTCCCACTCGCGGCGGCATTGCCGGCAAGCCGCAATGTGGGCTTCGACCGCCGGTACGTCCCCCTGCGGGAGGGCGCGCGCGGCGTGGGCGCACACGAGCTCGGCCTGGTCGCAGTCATTCGACTGGACGGGCACGCTCATGCCGTTCTTCGCCGTCTTGGGCAGCGCCTCGCGCAGCTTGTGCAGGGCGAAGCGCAGCCGCGTCTTGATCGTGCCCACGGGCTGATTGAAGCGCGCGGCGACTTCGGCGTGCGTCAACTCCGAGAAAAAAGCGGCTTCGATCGTTTCACGCTCGTCCGGGGTGAGGCCCGCCAGGGCAGCCCGCAGCACCCGGCCCTGCTCCTTGATCTGCAGCAAATCCCGGTAGTCGGGCGTGTCTATCGTCAGCAATCCAGCGCTCAGGTCGGACCCCGCCCGCCTCTTCCGCTGCTCGAAGTGCAACCGGTCGACGGCCTTGAAGCGCGCCTGATTCATGACCCAGCCGAGCACCGTGCCGCTCGCGGCATCGAAGCGGGACGCCCGTTGCCACACGTCGTGAAAGACGTCCAGCGTCAGCTCTTCAGCCGTGGCCCGGTTGCTGGTAATCCGCATGATCAATGTAAAGACCACGCGATGCGCACGCTCGTACAGCGCGTGCAGCGCGTGCATGTCGCCCGCGCCGACCGCCCGGACGAGCCCGACCCAGTCCTTCTCAGGCGCGAGAACTAGCGACGGCTTGGCATAAAGCACGTCGCCGAGCGTTCCGCGAGAGCCTTCGGGCAGGCTGTTCTTGGTATCGAGTGTCATTTCAACGGCTTCCGGACTGTACGCACTACCCAGCGCGTCGGCAAATGGCGACGGTCCTGGCAGCTAGAATGGCAGGCTTGGCCGCCGTTTTCAACCTTTCCCGCGTCTCGTGGCGCGACCTGGCGCTTACGCTGGGGCCGTTCGTCCTCCTGGTGGCCGTCGCGCTGTGGCTCGCGTCGCGCTTCCTGCAGCCCGCGCCGCCGGACACCATCACGATCACCAGCGGCCCGGAGGGCAGCACCTACGCCAACACGGCGCAGCGCTACCAGAAGATCCTCGCGCGCCAGGGCGTGACGCTCAAGATCCTGCCCTCGCAAGGCTCGCTCGACAACCTGAAGCGCCTCGCCGACCCGAACGCGAACGTCGACATCGGCTTCGTGCAGGGCGGCCTCGCCGGCCAGGCCGGCACGGACGAGCTCTACTCGCTCGGCAGCATCTTCTACACGCCGGTGTACATCTTCTACCGCTCGCCGAAGCCGATCACCCGGCTCTCCGAGCTCTCCGGCAAGCGTGTTGCGATCAGCCGCGAGGGTAGCGGCACGCACGTCCTCGCTACCGCGCTCCTCAGGGCGAACGGCATCGACGGCAAGGACGCGACGAAGCTGGTCAACCTCGAAGGCACGGCCGCCGAGGACGCGCTGCAAGCCAGGCAGGTGGACGCAGTGTTCCTCATGGGCGACTCGGCCGCTTTCGCCAACACCCGCGAGCTGCTCCGCACCGAGGGCGTGCGGCTCTTCGACTTCAAGCAGGCGGACGCCTACATCCGCCGCTTCCGCTATCTGAGCAAGCTCGAGCTTCCCGCCGGCGCCTTCGACCTCGGCAAGAACGTGCCGGCCGATTCGCTGACCCTCGTATCGCCGACCATCGAGCTCATCGCCCGCTCCGACCTGCACCCCGCCCTCTCCGACATGCTGATCGAGGCCGCGCGCGAAGTGCACGGCCGCTCGACCCTGTTCCAGAAAGCCGGCGAATTCCCCGCGCCGCTCGAGCACGAGTACCGCATCAGCGACGACGCCACCCGCTACTACAAGTCCGGCAAGACCTTCGTCTACCGCACCCTGCCCTTCTGGCTCGCCAGCCTCGTCGACCGCATCGCAGTCGTGCTGGTGCCGCTCATCGTGCTCCTGATCCCCACCTTCAAGCTCGTGCCCTGGCTCTACCGCTGGCGCATGAGCCAGCGCATCTACCGCCGCTACGGCGAGCTGATCGGCCTCGAGCGCGCGGCCTTGTCGCAGACCACTCCCGAGGAGCGTACCGATCTCCTGCAGCGCCTCGACCAGATCGAAGGCCGCGTCATCACCCTGAAACTCCCCCGCTCCTTCTCAGACCAGGTGTACCTCCTGCGCCAGCACATCACCTTCGTTCGCACGCGGCTCACCAAGCCGGCGGACAGCGCTGCTAGCGCACCCGAAGAACAAGCTTCCCGCGCAGATGACGCGCCTCACTGACGCGGTGCGCGGAGGCCGCTTCGGCGAGCAGGTATTCGACGATCGCGGGAAGCGGCACCACGCCTTGCGTGACGAGCGCGGCGACGCGCTCGAGGTGCGGCCGGTCGCGGCCGACTTTCGGCCGTAGCGAGGTCACATCGGGCCGCGGCGAGAGCGGCGCGGCGGCGCCCGCGGCGACGCTCGCCAGCCTGCCGCCCGGGCGCAGCACCGCGAAGCTCCTTGCCGTGACTTCACCGCCGACGGTATCGAGCACTGCATCGCAGCCGGAAACGAGCTTGGTGAAGTCCTGGAGGCGATAGTCGATGACCTCGTCGGCGCCGAACGCGCGTACATAGTCGTGGTTCGAGGCGCTCGCGGTCGTGATGACGCGGGCGCCGAGGTGCTTCGCGAGCGCGACGGCAAAGCCCGCGACGCCGCCCGCGCCGCCCTGGATGAGGATGGTCTCGCCGGCCTTCAGCCGAAGGGTGTCCTCGACGGACACGAGCGCGGTGAGCCCCGTCAACGCCACCGCTGCGCATTGCACATGCGTGAGGCGCGCCGGCTTGCGGGCGAGGATTTCCTGCCGGATTGCGATCTTCTCGGCGTACGCGCCTTCGCGCGGCACTTCGCAGACGCCGAACACGGCGTCGCCGCGCTTGAAGTCGTGCGCGCCCTCGCCGAGCGCGGCCACCACGCCCGAAAAATCCCGGCCGGGAATGTGCGGCAAGGGGACCTTCGTCGGATACTGCCCGGAGCGCATTTTCCAGTCGGCCGCATTGACGCTGGCGGCGTGGATGTCGACAAGCACTTCGCCGGCGGCCGCTACCGGATCTGGCAGGTCTCCATACTCGAGGACTTCGGGACCGCCATAGCCGCGGAAGAAGCAGGCCTTCACCGGCCCCGGCCGCCCTTCACGAACTCCATCGACGTCTTGAAGAGCTCGAGGTCCTTCTCGTAGTCGGCCGCATCGGCGCAGTTGATCTGGATCCACTCGCGGGTGGCGCCGGCGCTCAAGCCGCCGGGCTGAAACTGGCTGACGTCGCCGCGCGAGAACTGCAGGTCGGTTACCGTGGCCGCAGGCAGGCGCAGGCCGAGGCCCTTCTCGCTGATGCAGGCGAACATGCGATCGTTGACGAAGTAGGCGTCGAGCTGGTTGAGCTTCTTGGAGACCACGCCGGGGAGCTTGAGGAGGACGGCGTCGATCTGGGATTTGCGGGTCGTGTCTGGCATGTGCTTTCTACGGCTTGATGAACTTGAGGACGAACTCGTCTTTCGGCATGGGCGGCTCGGGGGTGTTCTTGTCGCGGGGATCGGCGGGGTTGCGCAGGAAGTCTCCTTCGCCCGCCAGCCGGAAGCCGGCAGCTTCGATTTCGCGGCGCACGAATGCGTCTTCGACGCGATGCAAGGTACCGGATTCCGAGATGCCCGTGCCGGGACGGCCCGAGTGGTCGGCGACTACGTAGATGCCGCCGGGCTTGAGGGCGGCGAAGATGGCGCGGTTCATGCGGGCACGGTCGACGTTGAGGTAGCCCAGGTCGTGGTAGTTGAACATGAAGGTGACGAGGTCGAGCGAGCCGGAAAGCTCGGGCGGGGCCGGATCTTCGAACGGGCGAACGAGCGCCACGAAGTTGCCGGCCGCGGGGTTCTTCGCGCGCTCGGCCAGGCGCTGCGGGCTGGTGAGACGCGGCGCGCTGGCGGCGGGAGCGGCCTGTCCTCCCGCGGCGGCGGCGGGCTTGGCGCGGTTGGGGTCGGGCGGCGCGCTCTGGCCGTAAACCTTGCCGGCCGGGCCGACGGCGCGTGCGATGAGCTCGGTCGTGTAGCCGCCGCCGGCGCTCACATCGAGCGCGGTCATGCCGGGACGCACGCCGATGAAGGCGAGCATCGGCTCCGGTTTGCGGCGCATGTCGTTGCTGCGGTCCGCCGCGCTGCGATCCGGGCTCGCGACGATTGCCGCGATGCGCTCGCGGCTGATCGGGCCGGAGGTCGGGAGCGTGGACTGGCACGCCGTCACGAGGACTGCGGCGAGCAAGGCGAGCGAGCGGTGGACGGTCATGTAGGATGCCATTCTGCCTGAGACGAAAATGAGCCGGAGGAACATGAGGACGGCAATCGCAGGTTTCGCGCTGGCCCTTGGTATGGCGCCGGCTGTCGCCCAGACCTACCCGGGCAAGCCGATCCGGATCCTCATCGCGCAGGCGCCGGGTAGCGCGACGGATGTTATCAGCCGCGTGGTCGGCAACCGGCTGTCGGAGGCCCTCGGCCAGCCGATCGTGGTCGAGGCGCGGCCCGGCGCAGGCGGCGCGGTGGGGACGGAGGCCGCGGCCAGGTCGGCGCCGGACGGCTATACGCTTTTCATGGCGAATAATTCCACCCACGGGTCGAACCCGGCCGTGTACCCGAAGCTGCCCTACGACGCGGTGAACGACTTCGCGCCGATCTCGTTCGTCGCGTCGGTGCCTTACGTGCTGGTGGTCGAGCCGTCGTTGCCGGCCGCCTCGGTGCAGGAGCTGATCGCCTTCGCCAAGTCGCGGCCCGGGAAGATCAA
>Ga0193752_1001189_pt1 | contig 22293 bp, 15 predicted proteins | sample H1c1metaG_FD_144924 | JGI IMG/M metagenome (GOLD analysis project Ga0193752, IMG submission 144924) | Soil microbial communities from a riparian zone of the East river system, Colorado, United States - H1c1 | ecosystem: Environmental > Terrestrial > Soil > Riparian zone | place: USA: East River...
TGCTCACCGAGAGCATTCGCGCGACGCGCAAAGGCGAATATCTCGTGACGTCGCCGCCGGCGATTTATCAGGACCTCGTCATCGTGGGCGCCGCGATCGGCGATAACCGAGGTGTTCAGGTGGAGCGCGGCACGGTGCGTGCGTTCGATGCGCGCACCGGTGCGCAACGCTGGAGCTGGGATCCGATCCCCGACACGTCAGAAGCAGCCGTAAAGGCCGGCTGGAACGCCGATCAATCCAAACGGAACGGAGCCGCCAACGCGTGGTCGGTTTTCTCAGTGGATACGGCGCGCGGCATCGTCTACGTCCCAACTGGTTCTTCGAGCCCCGATTTTTATGGCGGCGAGCGCAGCGGCGCGAATGCAAATGCCAACTCTCTCATCGCGCTGCACGCGCAGAACGGAACTGTGCTGTGGTCCAAGCAACTCGTGCATCACGATCTGTGGGACTACGACTTGGCGGCGCAGCCCGTACTCGTCAATTTGGAACGCGAGGGAAAATCCGTCGAGGCAGTCGTGCAACCGACCAAGATGGGCACGCTGTTCTTACTCGATCGGGAAACGGGCGAGCCGATCAACGACATCATCGAACGCGCGGTGCCGCAATCGAAGATTCCCGGCGAGGTCAGCGCCGCAACGCAGCCGTTCACGACGACACCCGCCCTCACCTCGCACGCGGCCGTCACACCGGATCAAGCATGGGGACTTACCTTTTACGATCGGCGCAAATGTCGCGACTTGATTAGTTCGCTCAAGTCGGACGGCATCTTCACGCCACCGAGTCTTGAAGGAACGATTATGTCGCCCAGCTACATCGGCGGGGTGAACTGGGGCAGCGCCGCGTACGATAGTTCACGCCAACTACTCGTCACCGCCGTCAATCATGTACCGATGGTTGTGAGGCTCGTGCCTAGAGATAAAGCCGGAGCGGACAACACGAGCCCGATTGACTTCGATCGATCGGCGCAAAAGGACACGCCGTATGTGATGGAGCGAGGCCCGTTATTCTCGCCCTTCGGCTTGCCTTGCACCGCGCCGCCTTGGGGAACCTTGGCAGCCGTCGACCTGCAAAACAATTTGGTACTTTGGCAAGTACCGCTTGGATCGACAGCAGATTTCACGCCTTGGTTTGTTCCATCGCGCACAATCGGCATGCCCAATATGGGCGGCCCTATCGTGACAGCCGGCGATCTTGTCTTCATCGCCGCGGCCACTGACAACTATCTACGTGCATTCGATATCGCATCAGGCCGCGAACTTTGGAAGGGGCGGTTGCCGGCGGGCGGACAGGCGACGCCGATGACGTATTCGATCGGCGGCAAGCAATTCGTCGTAATCGCCGCAGGCGGACACGGAGGCCTTGGCACTACGCGGGGGGACTACGTCATCGCGTTCGCACTACCCGCCGGAGCAAACTGAAGGGCCCAGAAAAAGACCAAGAGAGCGGGCAACTGCGAACATTCGTCAAGCTTCCGTCAAGCTAGGCGTAGCGACTCATGATAATCATGAATAGTCGCCTCGCTTCCTCATCCACGTTACCGGTCGTCCATAATGACCGACGGCGACAATATCGCCCGTCATAAAATGATTCCGAATTAATAAGAGAGAAGGGGTTTTGAAGATGCGGATACGCCACTGGGTTCTGGCTGGCTGCCTCGCTGCGCCTGGCGCGCATGCGGCGGACAGCACTCTTGAGAAAGTCATCGTGACGGCCACGCGCGCGCCAACCGAACTGTTGGATTTCGCGGGCAGCATCGATCGCATCGACAACGATCAAATCAAGCTGCAAGGCGCCACGCATCATAGCGAAATCCTCAACAGCGTTCCGGGCGCAAACTTTCAGCGCAACAGCGGACAGGAAAGCCTCACCGCAATTCGCTCGCCCGTGCTGGCTGGCCCAGGTTCGTGCGGCTCATTCTTGTTTCTCGAAGACTCCGTGCCGATTCGGCCCGTGGGCTTTTGCAACGTCAACGAACTCTTCGAAATCAACTTCTCACAAGCGGAAGCGATCGAAGTGCAACGCGGTCCGGCCAGTGCCATTTACGGCTCGAGCGCAATGCACGGCGCGATCAACGTCTTGACGCGCGACCCGGCCAACATGCCGCGTGTAGCAGTGGGTGTCGATGTGGGCGAAGACTCGTTCATACGCGGCGACTTGGGCGTTGCGTATCACGGCGACTCGTTCGCGGCCGGATTGTCGGGCAACTACGAGAAGGATGGCGGTTGGCGCGATGACTCCGAAGTCAAGCAGAGCAAGATCAATGGGGCTTACTCCCAGAAGCTCGAGAGCTCAACATTCGACGTGAAAATCTCGCACGTCAAACTCGACCAAGACACCGCGGGTTTCATTCAAGGCTTCGAGGCGTACCGCAACGAGGACATCGCTCGCACCAATCCCGATCCAGATGCGTATCGCAATGCGCGTGCAACTCGCCTAGTCGGACATTGGAATCTGCCGTTGTCCGATCAAACAGTGATCGACCTGCGTCCGTACGCGCGAACTTCGCGCATGGAGTTCTTGCAGCACTTCCTGCCCGGCAAGCCGCTAGAACAGAACGGCCAGGACTCCGGCGGACTCATCAGCACGTTTCAGCATACCTTCGACGGCGGCGCGCATTTGTTGGCCGGCATCGATCTTGAATATGCCAGCAGCTTCCTGCAGGAGACTCAATTCACGCCGACAGTCACGAATCGCCCCTTCGGCAAACACTATGACTACACGGTCAAAAGCAACGTCGCTGCACTGTACGGTCAATGGGATCAGCCTTTCGGCGATGCATGGACCGCAACTCTAGGTGTTCGCGGCGAATATGTTGGGTATGACTACGACAATCGCATGATCGATGGCGTCACCGATCAGAATGGCGTCGCATGCACCCCGATCTGCGTGTATCGCCGCCCCGCGGATAGCTCCGACAATTTCAAAAACCTCACCCCAAAACTCAGCTTGTCATGGCGCTGGACAGAGGGTCATGCAACGTACGTCACGGTTGTCCGTGGCTATCGCGCACCGGAAACTACCGAGCTGTATCGGCTGCAACGCCAACAATCGAGCGCGGATTTGGATTCGGAGCGCCTGGATAGCGTGGAAATCGGTGCACGCGGAACGGTGTCGATCTTGAATTACGCTATTGGCATCTTTGCGATGCGTAAAGAGAATTTCATCTTCCGCGATTCGCAGTTCTTCAACGTCAGCAACGGCAAAACCCAACACCGCGGCGTCGAGTACGAACTCGGCTGGACACCCGTGGAGCCGCTCCACCTGTCGTTCGCCGGCACGTGGGCCAGGCACACGTACGACTTCAGCGCCCTTGCCGAAAGCAACGAAGTCATCACCAGCGGTAATGACGTTGACACCGCGCCGCAGAATCTGTGGAACGCACGGGCCCTATGGAAGATCTACGAAGGGATCAGCACCGAACTTGAGTGGCAACATGTCGGCGGCTACTACACAGACCCAGCCAACACGCGTCACTACGATGGCCACGACTTGTTACATTTGCGCGCGAGCTGGTCATTCGCCGACAGTTGGCAAATCATCGGTCGACTCAACAATGTGATGGATCGTCGTTACGCCGATCGCGCCGATGCGGCATTCGGCAACGATCGCTATTTTCCCGGTCGCGGCCGCGCGGGCTTCGTAGAAGTTCGATACGAATACAAATAGACCCTATGAGCCGGCCAGCATTCGCTGGCCGGCTCGCAATTCTTGACGCAGTCCAGTCATTTTAACCATCCGCGCGTCAGCGAGTGACGCGGACACTAAAGGCCGTTTGCGGCAAAGCGTGAGTTGCCGATGTGCGTTCGTCCACAGGTGACTTGCATGAAGGTCCACTGGCGGGCACTTTCTCGTTGGACTATGGCTCAGTGACCACAAAACACGAGGGCGACGGCGACAGGTGGCCTGCGGGGCGGCGGTAAGAGTCGCGCTCCGAAATCTTTTGAAGCCAATAAGGAATCCTCGCCGAGTTTATCCTGAGTTAGTCGACGGGCGCGGATGAGTTATCCATTACGGCTTGCTGGTCTGCAGTCCGCGGAAATAGTCGAGCTGTTCCAACGTCAAGTAATCGCCACCATCCGCGTAGGCAATGACGATTTCCTGTGTGGGCTCAATCGCAGCCAGCAAAGACTTGCCCGTGTGCTCGATCAAATCGACATCGTGCTTCGCCAGCACCTCGCTCGACTCTGAAGCCGTTACACACCAGCGCTCTGGATTCGGCGATCGTTGGATGAAAAACACCGGTGCGGCGGCCGTGGGAATCTTCTTGCCCGCGACAAAAAACTTCGCGGCAATAAAAAACGGCATGACCTCATCGATGTTGCCGCTGGCACGCGCGCGTCGAAACGATTGACGGAGTGGCGAGATAGGCATCATAGCTTTAGGAAGGCATTGCCGAGAGGGTGGCCGATTGCATGAACTTGCTGGGACTGAATCGAATTTTCTCGCTCAGCACATCGAGATTCGCTCGATCGGCCAAACATTGCGCCGCAAATTCAGGCGTCAATTCGACTTCCACATCGTACATGCCCACGCCTCCGCACACCACGGACAAGAAGTACCCTCCACCGCGTTGGCGAAATGTGTAGACCCAATTCTGTTGAGCGAGAACTATCACTTCCACAGAGGGTTCTCCACGTACGATCCTTTCGGAAGCTGATTCGTGACCGCTTCGTCGTAACCCGTCGGCAATTTGCCGCCCGGCAGCCACTGATCGTTCGCGCCCATTTCGTTGCCTGAGGGCATACGTACGCCCGCCTGTTTCGCGTCTGGGATATCGATGCGCACCATCTCATCTTTCGACCATGCGCCCTTCGGAATGCCGAGTTCCGTCTCCACCACGCTCATGTCGCCATTCGCTTTCTTCAGGACGTCGTCCATTTGATTCTTTGGCATCACGAATTGCGAATCGTCCGGCATGCCCAACTTGTCGCGGCCGTAAGTATCCAGCGTCGATTTCTTGGTCAAGTACGAGGCGCCGTCGTCGAACTTGTTTAAGTGGTTGTCGACATATGGCTTGTCGAGATAGCTCGAAGGCGCCGGTCGTTGGCCTTTCGGCGTCTTCGCCACATTCTCCAAGACTTGCGCCGCGGGCGGCTTGGGGTCCGGCGCAGCGATCTTTTTACCGGGGTCTTTGACCAGCGGCTTCTGTTCCGGCGGCGACGCCTTCTTACCCACCTTCAATCGCTTCGCGCCTTTCGTTAGCAGCGCCACGAATGCCGCGACGCCGAGAATCGCGATGGCCTTTGACAGCATCGCGGCCGCGTCGTCCAGATCCTTCTCTTCGTCCGCCGTCACAGTCAGCGTGAGGAAATCGTAGATGTGCCCTGCCGCATCGATCGCCGACATCCCAAGAAAGATCACGCCTCCGATCAGCAACAGAATATCGACCACTTCGCCGACGCCAATCGCGTGCGAAGCCGCCCATACCGCCAACGTGCCCACGATAATGGCGAGCGAAGTCGGATCGAGAAGCGCCATGAACTCGGCGCGCATATGTCCGGGCAATTTCGACGGCGTGAGCTCGAGCACGCGTTTGAATTTCTCTTCAAGCGTCCAAGTGCTCACCGGCGGCTTCGTGACGATGACCGGGGGTACGAGTTTCGCAAGGGCATCAGCGGCGACTGGATTCTTCTGCGCCGGGGCCGGAATTACCGCTGTGTCGCCCTTCATCAAGCGATACCATGTCTCTTTGCCTACTCTTCCATCGACAGTACTGCGCACGCCCTGCTGGTACTGCCTGACCGCCGTATCGACGATCGCGTCGAACGCGCCATTGGGATTTAACTTGGGAGTAGGCGATATCCGTGCGTTGAGGAGTTGCTGGAGACGCTTCACTTCCGCGCCGCGACTGCCTAACTGAAGAGTCGAAGGTTTTTTTGCTTTGCCACGCGTGGTCCGCACGGCGGGAATTTGACCGCCACCTTGCGATTTGGCTTGTTGGCCGGACGCCGGCAGTCCTGCCGGACCCGGCGCTGCCGACGGAGTGCGGCTGAGTGTTCCTTGATCGACCGCCGGACTATTGCCCGCGAGACCGACAGTGCTGCGCGTACTTGCGCTCGGCATCAGACTACCTCTCCAATCGCATCATCTATGTCAAATCAAACTCGCTGGGAGTGAGTACCCCTGAACTCGCGGAGGCTATCACACGCCACTCAAATGTCAGACGCTCAGTAGCCGCTGCAAGATCAATTCGTCCTGAAACGCCACAGATCGTTCAGCACGGTTTCGTTTCCGCTCACGTCGTAGCCCTGCCCGCCAAATATCCAAAATTCTCCGAACGAATCCCTCCAAGGCTTTGCCCCCTCGCGCGCGCCAGGCACGTTCGCCGTGTCTGGAACTCCGAGAGTGCCGTAAACACCCGCCGCCGCGCCGCCGCCGGTCGCACTGGTAAGCGAATGGCCTGCTCTCCAACTCCAGTAATTTGGGCTCACGGTGTCGTACTTCCACAGATCATCTAGCTTTCCGGTGGACCCCGCCGAATCAATTCCAACGCCGCCGAATAGCCACAACATGCCCGCGCTGTCGATCCATCCTGTCGCATTCCGTCGCGCGCCCGGCACCGTACCCGCAGTTCCATTCTGCAGCGTGCCGTAACTGCCTGACGCATTCTTCGTAGTGGAGCCACTCACCCAGAACCACAGATTGCTGCTGGGTCGGAACAACCACAGATCGTTCAAGAGGCCGGCGCTGCCGCCTGTGCTATCGATACCGTAACCGCCAAACATCCAAAGCTGATTCGCGGTGTCCACCCAGGTCACGGCGCCATAGCGCGCGCTCGGAATATTGGTTGTGCTGCCGATGTTACGAGTACCGAATGTGCCGGCTGAGTTGATCGCGTCCGATCCACCCACCCATTCCCAGGTGCGTTGGACCGGCCTAAATTTCCACAAATCGTTGAGGTAGCCGGACTGCCCATTCGCGGAAATTCCTTGCCCGCCCAACAACCAGAAATTCCCCTGCAGATCCGTCCACGCAATGGCATCGGTCCGCGCACCAGGCGTGTTGGTGGTCGATGCGGCACCCTGCGTGCCATAGACGCCTGCCGATCCGATAGCACCGGCGCCACTGACCCAAGTCCACGTTGCATCCGCAGGATCGAATACCCAAAGATCGTTCAGCGAACCGCTTTGATTGGCCTGATCGAATCCGTAGCCGCCGAACATCCAGAGCTTGCCATCGGCGCCCAGCCACGAAACGGCAGAGCTACGCGAGCCAGGCTGATGCAGCGTCGAGGCCGCGCCTTTCGGACCGTACACGCCGAATGGATTAGAAGTTCCGGGACCCGAGACCCAGGTCCAGGCCCAAGTGCTCGGACTGTATTTCCACAAGTCGCCGGACGACTGACCGCCGAACATCCAAAAATTGCGACTGCTGTCTGTCCATGTCACGGCACCGGTGGTTGCACGTGGAATATTCGATCGCGAGGGCTGTCCCTTGGTGCCAAATGTCGCCGCACCATTTCCGGTATTCGAGCCGCCAATCCAAGTCCATGAATTCGACATGCCGCAGGAGACGAGAATGTCAGTGACTTGAGCAGTGACGGCGCCCGCTTGTTCCGTCGCGTACCCGCCGGCTGGGAAGCACGCTTCGCCGCTGGGTTGAGTGGCAACCGTCACTCGATACATCGAACCGGCCGCGAGCGAAGTAGAAAATGCGAACGCGCCGTTGGCGCTGATCGTGACGTTGTCGGTCCCGTTGTTACGCAAGATCAAGGTGCGGCCCGGCGCCAACCCGCGAACAATGCCGCCGACGACAAATATCGGCGTGCAGGTGACGCTAACGTTGACGATCGACGCGCCGATCGTTCCGGTCGGATTCCCGACACTGCACTGAACGCTTGGATTGCCTTGCGACACGCGCACAGCATATTGCGCGCCGCTCGGTAAGCGAGTCGCAAACGTCCCCGCGCTCGGACCTGTGACCGTTAACTGCGTGTCTGCGACAGCGGTCGTTGCGCCTGGCAATGTGTAATCGTTGATGAGTTGAATGCTGCTGCCTGCGCCCAATCCTGAGACATTCGCGCGCACCGTGGTCGCGCATGACAAACCAACGTCGTTGACATTAGCGTTGCCGACTGAGCCGGTGCCGCCGATCACAGCGCATTCGAACTGAGGGTGGGCCACGGATATCGCAACGGAGTAAGTCGCACCTCCGAGCGCGGTTTGCGTAAAGGTAAACGGACCGTCCCCGGAAATCTGCAGCAGATTACTGCCATTCGCGAGCTGCAATCCTGGATTGCCGCTTCCGAGGCCCGTCACTTGTCCACCGATGGAATGCTGGCCAGCCGTGCAGGCTACATTGAGATTCGTAACGGTCGCAGTCACGACTTGCCCGTTGCCGTTCGAGTTGGCAAACACGCAGGTATAACCGCTGGGCGATGCAATGATGAGACGGTAATCGGTGCCGGTTGGAACAGCCGGGAAAGCAAACGACACATTGCCGCTCACAGTCACGCTCTTCAGTTCGCTGACAATCGGGCTTTGATTGGTGATCGTGAGCGACGGCACCGGCTGGCCCGTCACAAGATTCAACCCGGTGACGTTCCCGCCGATGGCGTAAGTCGTCTGCTTGCCATCCAGTTCACCGCCGTCACCGCCACCGCTACAGGCTGCAAAACCGGCGACGAATGCCGCCACTGCATAAAGGCGCGCTCTTCCACTCATGACGTAAGCCTTCCCTTCGAGAGAACGTGAACAGAGATCGACCCTTGCAGTCCGCACTCGGTACAACGACTGCCAATGTCATCCATCTCCGCAGGTTTTCGAGCCGCTTCGCCATTACCGCGAGGAGCGACGCATTGAATTGGAAATGCGCAAACGGAAACGACCCGGCGAACGAATTCGCCGGGTCGTCAGATCAATGCCAAAAACCTACTGGCGCACGCTTAGACGCAGGTCACGGTGACCATGTGCGTGTGTATGACCATACCGTCGGACGTGCTCGTCACCGTAATGGGTCCGGTCTTCAGCGCCGTCAATTGCGCAACAGTGAGTGTCACCATGTGATTGTGATCCGCGGTTCCCATGATCGAGTACGTACGATCCATGGTCGAATCGAGGTCGGCCACGGGCACGGTGAGCGCATGATTATGATTCAAGCTGATCGCAGCACCCGCTGCAGCGCAGCTGGTAAGGCCACCAGGCGGAGGCGGTGGTGGCGTCGAGCTCGACAGGGACCCAAATGCCGCGTAGCGATCGATCATCGTCGAGTTGGCGAACACGGAGTTCGGGAACAATGTTGCCATCTGGCCTTCTTCGCCATGCAGTGCGAGATATTGAAGAGCAACCAGTTCGACCAAGTTCGTGACCGAGTTGGCCGCTGGATGCGACGAGGCCATGACATCGCCGCTCCCCTGAAACCAGCCGATCTGGCGGCCGGGAAGGCGCACAACGGGGCGGCCCGCTGGGTTGTAGATCAGGATCATTGAGGCAGCGGTGCCTTGGTTATCGCCCGTCCATACGTTCTTACCTAGACCGCCCGCTGAGTTGTCGGCCATGCCGTTGCTGGACAACGAGCCATCGCTGAACACGTAGATCATCAGCGGCTTACCCTTGCGCGCAGCGTATTCGAGACACGCGCCCATGCACTGGCCCGCACGGAAGTCGCGGCCCTCACCGGTCATGCGGTCGCCTGTGTGATAGTCGAACCCACCCATCGAAATCGTGCCGGCACCCGCGAAACCGTTGACCACCAACTTGGCGATCGAGGCGGTCTTACGCAGTTCGGTGTCGTTCATTTCGGCGGTGCTGATCACTGCTTGCGGCGTCGTCGCGCCGACCAGAACGTCGTCCGACGCAGTCGGATTGACCACGTTGACGCTGCCGAAATTTTCCGCTTGATAAGCCGTCTTCACGTAACTGCATTGGACCAACTTCTTGGCATCGGCATCGCCGCTACCCGCCAATCCGGTTCCGACGCGTCCGATCTTGAACTCGCTGACGCGCGAGATCGATTCCATGACCGATACCGTGTCGGCTTGAGTAGGCAACAGCGTGCCAAGTTGACCCGTGTCGACCAACCCGGTGGCATCGCTTGGGCGATCAACCTTGGTTGGGCGGATTTCTGGATTGATCATGGACACGGGCGCCATCGAATTGCCGCCGGAGTCCGAACTCTGAGAACCGATGAGCGATAACAATTCGCCGCGAGCGCCGCACTTGGCGATTGCATACATCGGATTGTGCATGTTGTTGCCCGTATCGTTTTCCGAACGAGCAGGAATCACAACGCCGTCGATCCGCGCCGCGGTGGTCGGAGAAATCTTCGTCATCATGCCGCGGAAGAAAGCGCTGCCGTCGTTGCGGCCGGTTCGCGAACCATGAAAGGCCAACCCGAGCGACGAATCGACGAAGGCTCCGGGGGCTGAAGTTCTAGGCACCATGTCGCCAGGAATACCCAACTTGGAGTAGCCCGCGGTGGTCAAGAAATCCATCTGTCCGCCCGGTCCGCCGACCAACGCGTTCGAACCTGCGATGTTCGCGCCGCCGGCCAAATCGAAGCAGATGAACGGTACTTTGCCCGCGCCTTGCTGAATGTTGCACAGGCCGCTGCGCTGCAAATCGATGTCATTCGACAACGCGTTGGCAGTGCGCGGATTAGCAAGCAGACCTAAGAGCGTCGGGGCGATGACTGTGCCGGAGCCGGCAATCAATCCTTGCGCCAGAAAATCGCGACGCGTCACCGGACGCTTGTGATTCTCGTGCAGCAGCGGCTCGTCCAGTCCCAATGCCCGCTTCTTGGCTCGTCGAATGATCATGGCTTTCTGCCTCAGATTCTGTACGGAAAAATTTCTGTACTAAAAGTTTGCTTGCTAACGATCTAACTATTGGACCAGCGTCGCGGCGCTTGCGAGTCCCGATGCGCACACAGCCTTGGCGACCACCGTCGTGCGTGCGCCGCCGCAGGCGGTGCTGACACAGAGCCCTTGAGCGCGACCGGCGGCGCTGTTGCTGATCAGCGCGTTCAGTTCCGTGTACATCGCCGTCGGATCCGGTTGCGATGTGAGGTTCGCACCCAACACCTTCGCGATCGTCGGATTGATGAACAGATCGCGATCCGGTTGCGAACCCAAATTCGAGCTGAAGTTCGCGCCTGGGAAGAAAGCCGACCGCAGGGCGGAGTCGTCCACCATTTCGCTGCAGAACGCGATTGCAAGCTGCGCAACTGCGATCTGATGCGATGCCAGGAAGCTGCCGAAATTCTCGACCGGCGGCAGAGCCTGCTTGAGGCCTTGAAAAGTATCGCGCATGCGCGTCGCAGTGCTGCCAGTGCCGTTCAACTGCACGCCGGTGATTTGCGAGAACGTCTCGTTGATGCCGTCGAATGTGCGCACACCGATGTCGGACGCACGCGCAACCGAGGGAGGAGCCGGCGGTGTTTGCGGCGCGGCTTCGACGCGCACGTTGGTCGCGGCACCTAATTGTTCGAACGTCAGGAAGAACTCATCCGCTTGCGGACCGCGCTCAAGAGCGATGATCGTGCCGACATTGGACAGATTCGCACCCGCGATGGCCGTGTAGTTCTGACTGTTCACAACCGTGTCGAGCTTGCTATACGCCTGACCCACCTGCGGCTCAGCGCCGTTCACGCCGATACGCATGCCCTTGACCACGATGTTGTTCGGTTGCGCCGTCGAGTCGAGACTGATGAACTTCGGATGATTGAACAAATACGCATAGCTGTCGTACTGGCTCACCTCGAACATGACGTAGCTCTGCGGAATGTTGACGATGTGGGTGACGCTGAACAACAAGAAGTACTTCTCGCCGACGCCGGCTTCGAAGTTCTGCTGGACCTGTGGCTGCGTGAGCACTCGGTTGTGTACCGCGACGAGCTTCAAGGTGCCGAGCCAAGGACGGTTGCCGCTCGCTTCGTTGCCGAGCACGAACGCCAACGTATCGTCCCACGCGCCGATGCCGACGCCGCCGGCTCGCGTGGCGACCTGTTCGCCGTTGACGTAGATACGACGTCCATCCACCGGACTGAAGGTCATGACGACGTGTTGCAAGCTGGCCTGCAATACTTCGTCGGCATCCGGCGTCGACAATTGCGGCTGGCCGTTCGCCACATCCGCGCCGTTGCCGGCCGTTCGCGCCATGAAGTCGTAGTTATAGAGAGTCTGGCCCATGGTGAAGTTGCGGCTTTGCAGACCGCCTGAGTAGCTCACGATGCGGGACTCTTCTTGGCTCACGTTGCCGGGAGCCGCCCAAGCTTCGATCGAGTACTCGCCGGTCTGGCCAATAAGCGTTTGCAGTTTCTTGCTGACGGCCGTCAAGCCTTGCGCCTTGCCGCCCGTGAACTGAACGCCCCAACCACCGACCCATTGATAGCCGCCGGCGGTCGTTGTCGCCAACGTGAGGTCGAGTGCAGGCTGCACGCCGCTGGTGTCGTAGGCGGTCGCGCCGCTGCCGGTCTTGAATTCGTACATCGCGATGACGTTCTGATCGAAACGGTTGCCGCCGCTCGCGACCGTGCCGCCGGCCAGGCCGAGCGCTTTACTGGTCACCCAAGCGCCAGGAATCGGCGTCGAAGGAATGCCGCCCGCGAAAGCTTGGATGGCGGATTCCATAATATTCGCGCTTTGCACGCAATCAACCGAACCGCTGGCCGGTACGCGCCAGCAGTTGTGGAATTCGTTGCGCAGGCGCAGTACGAGGCGCGACAGCCCCGGCGAATCCAAATTCATCTTCGTACGCGCTTGTTCGTACGCGACGTTCGCATCGGGTGATGCAAAGTAAGGTTGTTGCGGAGTCGCAGCGTCGGAGCGATGGCAACGCGCGCAATTCGCGGTCAATACCGGCCACACGGTGTTGGCGAATGAAGTTGCGCCGCCGGCATTGCCGTCGACGGGAAACACGCGGCTTGGACCCGGATCCGCGAGTGTCGGCGGGTTCAACAGAATCGTCGTGCCACCACCGCCGCCGTTCACGCTGGCCCACGCTGCAATCCAGCGCGTGAGAGTGTCGCCGCAGGCATTGTTGTCGGCGAGCCAGCAATGATGGCCGCCACGCACCTTGGTCACCAAGCGAGACAAACCTGGATTAACCAAATCGACAACGGTGTTCGCTTCTTGATAAGCGATATTGATGTCGTCGGCGCGCACGAAGCGCGGCGTTTGAGATGGCTTGTGACAGGTGCCGCAGCGATCGTCGGCCTGCAGGTTATCCCACACGTTGAGCTTGAACGCCTGCACGTCCGCTGTCGCCGGCGGCGGCGCATTGCTCGGATATGCATTTGTCCCTGTCGTCTGAGTCGACGTCACGGGATTCACGGCGGTTTGCTCTCCGCTACCGCAAGCGGTTAAACCCGCCAGCGCCAGCATCGCGACCGCAACTTTTACCTTGGCAAACATATGTGCGCGCCTCATGGCTTACTGCCCCATGCAATAAACGCCAGCCTCTTGAAACACGCGTTTCAGGCTGTAGCTGTCGTTTCTGAATACGCCGACGATGCGATCGACTTCATTACGATCCGCTGTATCGCTCGGGCTACGGAAGCACACACGGCGGAATACTTTTTCCACCTGACATTGGGCGAATGCGTCGCTGCTCGCGAGTTCGGTGCCCATCGACTTGGCGCCGCTGCCGGCGCCCGGCAGGCCGGAGGCCCAGCCGAGCAGCTGGTTATGACCTTGGCGCCAACGGTTGTCCCAATGATCGTCGGGCGTCACATAACCCGGCGCGAAGTTGTCCATATTGATGAGGTACTTCGGCTGCACGGTGCCGGGCGTGTATTGAATCGTTCCCGAGGCGGGATCGAAGTTGTAATACGCGAAGGCCTGCGCGAGCGGATCCATGCCGCTGTGGCAACCGACGCAACCGTTCAAGAAGAGTCGGCTGTCGCCGCCTGGGCTGCGGCTGATGTCTTGACGCACGCGATCCGGCGAACGCGAAGTGTCCTGCACTTGCTCGAGATCGCGGCATAGATGGTTCAGCAAAGTGAAGCGGAACATCGCGCGGTTGGTGCCGGCGATGAAGAACGCTTCTGCCGCGGCGCGCGTTGTCATGATGCCGGCCGTTGCAGCAGCCGGAATGCCCAACACGCTCGACTGCGTCGTCTCCTGCAGAGCCGTACGCAAATCGACGTTACGGGCCTCGAGTGATTCGTAATGCGCGTTGCTATTGCCGGTGTATGCGGGCGCACCGGAACTCGGGTTGCCGACATACAGGATGTCGTCGGACAACAACGTATTGAAGGGTTTGTCGTCGCGAACCATGCCGATAACGGTCGCGGTGTAATCGTTCAAGGGAACGAAGACCGACTGGTCCCGGTTCGTCCAGGGTGCCGCGAAATTCTTTAACGTCACGTTGTAGAACGAACTGCTGGTGGTGGCGACAGCCGCGGCGCCCAGACGGTCGCCGTTCGTGATCAAGGTCGCCATGGTGTTCAGTTGCGCATCGGTGGGCGGCACGCTCGCGATGCGATCGTGCAACCGCTTGGCCTGCGTGCGGGCATCCGCAAGCGCGCTGCTTTGCCAGCCGCTCACTGCGAGCCCCAGCGTCAATGCCATGATCGATGCCAGTTTGCGGCGCTTGCCGCTTTGGCTCGATCCGGCGTTGTGTCCGGCAATTTTCCTGGTGTTCATACCCATCAACTCTCTCGTGTGTACGCGTCCCAAATTCCGATCGTGCTGACTCTCGCTTTGCCCCGCTTTGCCGCGTCTGCGAAAAGGCCATCAATCGATGCAATCCGCTCTACCCGCCTTCCTATCGCGACGGCGAATATACGCAGCCGTTTTCAACTGCATAACTGTCTCAAAGAGCCGACGTCGGCCTGCAGAGACAGCTATATAAATAGGCGTTCCACGTATAGTCTTGCGTCAATTCGGCGTGATCCGTGTCGCACTGAAAGCCTGTTTCGACCTGCTTTCGTGACTGCGATCACAATTTGCTCGACGTTCGGCTCGGTGTTGATCCGTTTTGCGGCACACCGCCGCCGCAACAACGGCACTAGCAGACCCTATTGCAGTGGACGCATCTGTGACTTCGTTAACGGACTGCCGAATATGTTGAGCCAATCATCCCCGGCCGGGATTATGTGAGGGCGGTATTGCGTAGGATCTGCGGCAAGGAAGCAGGCGCAGCCTCGACCGCGTTGCGCTCTTCGCTCGAATTCGTGAGGTGACTGGATGGACGTTCGTTGGTTGGCGGCACAAGAAAACACCGGCAAAAATAGCTTGGCCGGTATACAGCTGCGTTCGTGGCGCATTGCCCTGGCGGCAGTAGTCGTTGTTGCGGCCGGTTGCGGCGGCGGCGGCGAAAACGACGATAAGGTGACGCTCGGCACCGGTCAGAACGGCGGCGGCACCAGCGCCTTGTCGCTCGACTTCCCGATTTTCTACGTCAAACGCCCGGTACCGGATACGCAAGACGACGATTTCGAACCCAGCAATGTGCTGGAGGTTCGCCAGTTCGAGCCGGATGCGGATCTCTACATGCGCAGCAACGCATCGCCGAGCGGCACCGAGACCAATTTGACCGGCCACCTGACCAATCACTTGGGCGACGTCCGCGATGTGGATGTCTCGTTTGACGGCACCAAGGTGGTCTTCGCGATGCGTTTCCCGTTCGACGAAGACGAGGACGAGGAAGACCGCCCGACTTGGAATATCTGGGAATACAACATTTCGACGTCGACGCTACGCCGCGTGATTCCGGACAACACCGAAGCGGAAGCCGGCAACGACCGCTTCCCGCATTACTTGCCCGACGGCCGCATCGTTTTCTCCTCGACTCGGCAACGCACCGCGAAGGCCGTCTTGCTCGACGAAGGCAAACCGCAATATTCGGCACAGGATGAGAACAACAACGAGCCTGCGTCGGTACTGCATGTGATGTGGGCCGACGGCTCCAATATCCGTCAGCTCTCGTTCAATCAAAGCCACGATTTGGATTCCGCTGTGCTGTCGAACGGGCAAATCGTATTCAGCCGCTGGGACGGCACGAGCGGCGCGGACGCCGTCAGCTTGTACAAGATGAATCCGGACGGCTCTGATTTGCAGTTGCTGTATGGCCGCCAAACCCAAACGCATGCGAGCGGAACGAACGCCGCCGGCACGAACAACAACGTCATCCAGTACCTTGCGCCCCGCCAACTGCAGAACGGACGCGTGATGGTGATGGCTCGTCCTTTCCAGAACACCGAAGATGCCGGCGATCTGTTATCCATCGATGTCGGGAACTATGTCGAGAATACGCAGCCGACTTTGCCGAACGTCGGCGTGCTCGCCGGCCCTGCGCAAGCGCGTGTTGCGCCCACCGCCGTCTATACGACGCCCGGCCCGTCGCCCGGCGGCCGCTATCGCTCGGCCTATCCATTGCCGGATAACTCGAACCGCTTGCTAGTCAGCTGGAGCCAGTGCCGTTTGATCGAAGGCGGTAACGTCGTGCCGTGCACATCGCAACGCCTAGCGCTAGATCCGCCGCTGCTGCAGGCGCCACCGCTATTCGGCGTCTTTATCTACGACTTGAATCAAAACACGCAGCTGCCGATCGTCGCGCCGGTAGCGGGCTCCATTTATTCGGACGTAGTGGCCGGCGCAGCACGCGTCGCGCCGCCAGTGATCCTCGATCGCGTCGAAGGTGTGGATTTCGCGACCTCATTGCTGACGCAATCCGCCGGCATCGTCGACATCAAGAGCGTCTACGATTTCGACGGCGTCGATCGCGCGCCGGGCGGCATTACGGCCGTACGCAACCCTGCAACGCCTGCGCCCGTTCCGGACAATCGAGCGCGCTTCCTGCGTATCGAAAAAGCCGTCTCGCTGCCGGACCGAGACACGCGCGACATTCGCAATACATCGTTTGGCCCAACCGGCCGCTTCATGCGCGAAATCCTGGGGTACGCGCCCATCGAGCCGGACGGCTCGGTGCGCGTGAAAGTTCCGGCCAACGTCGCACTCACGATGTCCATTCTCGACGTCAACGCGCGCCGCATCGGCACGTTCCCGCTGCATCGCAATTGGCTACAGGTGAAGCCGGGCGAAATTTTGTCCTGCAATGGCTGTCATACGCCTGCTGCCGGCAACGCTCCCCAACGTTCGCACGGGCGAGCCAATTTGTTCGTGCAGGCGAACCCCGGCGCGCCAGCTACGGGACTGTTCCCCAATACAGATACGTCCGCCCTTTTCGGCAACCCCGGCGAGACGATGGCGCAAGTGCGCGCCACTCGAATGTGCGGCCTCAGTAGCGGCAGCTCGGCGTGCGGACCCAACGTCAACGTCATTTATAACGATCTTTGGACCGATCCAACCGTTCGGCCCAAAGATACGAGCTTCGACTACTGCTATGCCGCAGGCCCCACGGACGTGGGCAGTGACGCCGCGGATTCGCAAGTCAAACACATCTGCGCAAGCCGCCTCGATACGATCGCGCCAACGCAAACCGCGTGTCTGACGTCTTGGACTGGCAATTGCCGCATCGTGATCAACTACGTCGAGCACATCCAGCCGCTATGGGATCTCACTCGCGATATCAACGGGACGGATCGTAAGTGCACGATCTGCCATTCGCCCGCGAATGCGGCTGCCATGCCCCAAGTTCCAGAAGGCCAACTGGATCTCAGCAATACAGCGGATATGAACCAACCCGATCATCTAACGTCTTACCGGAAGCTGCTCTTTGCACATAACGCGCAGGAACTAAATGCTAATATGACGGCGTTGCAGGACATTTGTCTGGCAACCGATCCGATGACCGGCGTTTGCGTGCAATTCGATGTGCGGTCAGGATCGGTGTCAGCGACAAACGCACGTGGCTCGCGTTTCTTCACGGCTGTGAACAACGCAACCCACGCGGGCTTCATGACTCAATCAGAACAACGGTTGATATCCGAGTGGCTCGACATCGGCGCCCAGTACTACAACGATCCATTCAAGGCACCCGAAAATTAACAGTGGTCGGGACTCTGCGTCATTGGTCGGCCCGCGGGCCTGCGTTGGCTGTGCTGGCGTTGAATGCGTTATGCGCGGCAACGGTGTTCGCGCAAGAAACGCCGGCTGCCAGCCCGTCGGACGCACTTATCATCACCCCGACGACGGCGAACGCAGCTGAACCCGCGACTCCCTGCCCGGCCGATATCCGCTGTCTCGTCATCGCGGATCCCTATTTGGAAATGCACTCGGGCCCTGGCCGTGGTTATCCCGTGTTTCATGTCGCAACGCGCGGCGAAACGCTCGAGGTACTGAAGCGGCGTACCGATTGGTTCTATGTGCGCACCAGCCGGCAAATCGAAGGCTGGGCGAGTCGCGAGCAGATGATGAACACGCTCGAACTCGACGGCCAACCGACTTCTATTAAGGAGCCGACGCGCGCGGACTACACCGTGCATCGCTGGGAAGCGGGCGCATTCGGCGGCCGCTTCGAAGGCGCAAGTTTGATTGCGGTGTACGGCTCATACGGCTTCACGGATCATTTGCTGCTCGAACTCACGCTTGGGCACGCGCTCGGCAATATTTCCGAAAGCGGCATCGCGAGCATCGGCTTGCAACACATCGTCGCGCCGGAATGGCGCCTTAGCCCGTATCTGTCGCTGGGCACCGGCATCATCTATTCCCAAACCCGCGCGACATTGGTACAACCGGAAGACCGCGTTGATCAGCTCGGCTACGTCGGTGCCGGCCTCCGCGAATACGTCACACGCAATTTCTTGGCCCGATTCGAATATCGCCGCAACGTAGTCTTCACTAGCGGTAACGACAACGAGGAAATACACGAATGGAAACTTGGATTCGCGTTTTTCTTTTAGTTCCAATGCTGCTTGGGTTGCAGGGGTGCGGCTTGTTCGGCGGCAGCAAGGAACAACCGCCTTTGGGCGCGGAAGAAGAACCCGAGCAAAGCGCGCCGGCCCAAACGGGCGGCCCCACTGCGGGCAACACCGGCCCGAATAAGGACGAGGCCAGCGAGCAGCCGGTCATCGACCCGCGAATCGCGCGCCGCACGATCAAAGTACCAACGATCGACGGTCAGGATTTCCAGGTAGGCGCTTACGTCGGCATCCTGAGCATCGAGGACTTCGGCACGAATAGTGTCGTGGGCGCCCGTTTCGATTATCACGTGACGGAGAGTTTCTTCCTGGAAGGCTCTCTCGGGCGCAGCAAGGGCGGCACGACCAGCTACGAGCGATTGTCGGGTGGTCCGCAGCTGCTGGCGGACGACGATCGTTACTTCACCTACTACGCTTTGAACGTAGGCTGGAATGCATTGCCGGGCGAAATCTTCATCGGCAAAGGCCTCGCCATGAATTCAGCGTTTTACTTCACCGTGGGCATGGGCGGCACGGAATTCGCGGGTGATACGCACTTTACGGCCAATGCCGGCATGGGCTACCGCATCCTCCCCGTACGCTTTCTGGCGATTAATTTCGACTTTCGCGATTACCTGTTCGATATGGACATCCTGGGCGAGAAAAAAGTCACCCATAACCTTGAAGGAAGTCTCGGACTCTCGTTCTTCTTCTGAGCGAGGATGGGCCGGTTTTCCCCCTCAGAGGTGTCAGTCTTATGCGACAGATTAACGCTGGATTTTTGATTCGCGGCCTAATTCGTGGAGCGGCTGCGACTCTGCTCATCAGCACGTCGATGTTCGCCGTCGCGGCGAGCACAATGGCGCCCGCGCCGGAATTCACGTTGCCCGTACGTGGCGCGAATCCGATGACCATGTCGAAGCTCAAAGGCCAAGTCGTGATGATCAATTTCTGGGCGTCGTACTGCGGTCCTTGCCGCCAGGAAATGCCGCTCTTGGAAAAGATGCATCAGAAGTACAAAGGCGTGGGCTTTACGCTGCTAGGCGTTAACGTCGACGAAGACGTGAAGGACGCGGAAGCTTGGCTCAGCAAAATGCAAAGCCCGGTTAGCTTTCCGATTTTGTTGGATCAAAAACATGTCGTGCGCGAGCAGTACAAGTCTTACGGCGAAGTGATGCCGATGAGTGTGTTCATCGATCGCAAGGGCAATATCCGCAACATCCATCGCGGTTATAAGCCCGGCGACGAAAATGCGTATCTGGATCAGATCCGCGCCCTGTTGAAGGAGTGATGTATGAAGGTACTCAGGCTACAGGCTACGGGCTACAGGTCGGAATCCGACCGAAGCCTCTGTTTTCAAGCTGCAGCCTGCAGCCTGCGGCCTGTGGCCTTAGCGATCGTTGTTGCGATCGCGATGACTGGATGCGGCAGCATCGAGCCTTGGGTCAAACCCTACGAACGCGCAGCGCTCGCCGATCCCATCATGGCGGGGGCGCGTAATCCAGTCGCCGATGAATTCATGTTTCACGTCTTCGAAGTGCGCGAAGGCGCCCGTGGCGCCTCCGGCAGCGCCGGCGGCGGTTGCGGCTGTAACTGACCATTGATCGTGATGAAGCAATTATCGAGACAGCCTCGTTTTCGTTCCCATTGGCGTTTTGTCGTTTGCGCGCTGGCACCGCTCTGCGCGTTGCCGGTCTATAGCGCAGTGCTCCCCGAAGATCGCGCGGACGTCATGTTGCACAACTACGAAGGCGGCGACGTGACGGTGGACGGCCCGTCGATTTTGCTACGCAAGAAGATCGGCGAGCAGATATCGATTTCCGGTAACTACTATCTCGACCTCGTCACTAGCGCATCGATCGATGTAAAGACGCTGGGTGCAAGCGAGTACAAGGAAGAGCGCACGCAAAGCAGCTTGGCCGTCGATTATCTACGCGGCAAGACGACTTACAACATGGCGTATATCGAGAGCGAGGAAAGCGACTACGTCGCCAAGACTGCCAGCGTCGGCATCAGCGAAGACATGTTCGGCGATCTGACGACAGTGAGCATCGGCTACACGCGCGCGTGGGATCAAGTCTTCAAGAACGTCAAGAATAGCGATGGCGTACTCGTCAACGAAGCGACCTATGGCGGCGATAAGCCCTACCGGAGGCTGAGTCCGGAACTCGGATCACCGTAGCTACCGACTCAGCCTCTCACAAGTCGTGACCAAGAATCTGCTGATGGGTCTGAACTTCGAAGCGCAGACACACGAAGGCCAATTGGGCAATCCTTATCGCGCGATTCGAACTTACAATCTTGCGGGCACGCAAGTTCAGAATGCGGAAGAGCGGCTGCCTGGCACTCGCACGACCAATGCGTTTTCACTCACGGCCAAGTATTACTTGCCGTTTCGCGCAGCCGTATACGGTTCCTACCGCTATTTTACGGACACGTGGGGCATCAGAGGCAATACCTACGAACTCGGCTACATACATCCCTGGCGCGCCTGGACGTTCGAAACCTCCTATCGCGGCCACAGTCAGGATGCGGCGGATTTTTACAGCGACTTATTCCCCCGGCCTGATTTCCAGAATTTCCAGGCGCGCGATCGAAATTTGTCGACCATGTCGAACCAAACGCTGCATCTGGGCATTACCTATGATCTATTGAAATTGGAGCAGTGGACGAGGTCGTGGCTCAACAAAGGCACTATCAGCCTGTTTTACGATCACGTGGACTTCAAGTTCGAGGACTTCCGCGACGCCACACAAAGCGACGCCAAATACGCAGAGAACCCAGTCCCGAAGGGCTCCGAACCCATGTACACGGAGCAGGGCGACATCGTTCGATTCTTCATCTCGGTGTGGTTCTAAGACGCGCACTCGTTGCGGCCGTTGCCCTGACGGTCTGCCTCTCCCCGCCTGCTTACGGCGATCCGTTCGCCACCTCCGATCAAAATCCACTGCTGGCCGGCGCCGGGTTGCCGCAACCTTTTGCGGCGCGTATCGCTTCGCATGCTGCGAACAGTGTTGGGGTGACACTTAACTGGGCCAGCTCGGCTGCGTCGCAAGACAATGCCCAAGAGATACTCACGATGGATGCGGAGAGTCGCGAGTGGTCGCTCTCAATCGGCCAAGCCATCAATGAGAGGCTCGCCGTTCGATTCACCTTGCCCTACCGAAGTTACAGCGGCGGCACACTCGATAACCTCATCGACGAATGGCATTCGCTCGGCTTCTCGGAGGGCGACCGCAAACAGCAGCCGCAGGATCGATTGCTCATTGATTATGCGCGCAGCAATCAATCGACGCTGAGCTTCGCTCGATCCGAAGGATCGTGGGGCGATATTGCCGCCGACTTGGGTTGGCAAATGACGGACACTCCCACCTCCGCGTCCGCGCTTTGGGGGACGATCAAGTTGCCCACAGGCAATGCGAATCGCTTAAGCGGTAACGAGGCTTTCGGCGGATCGTTGACAATCGCTCACGAACGCCGTTTGAGCAGCCGCTGGGACGCTTACGCGCAAGCCGGCGCGACGTACGTCGGAAGCGGAGATATCTTGCCAGC
>Ga0193752_1001191_pt1 | contig 22285 bp, 19 predicted proteins | sample H1c1metaG_FD_144924 | JGI IMG/M metagenome (GOLD analysis project Ga0193752, IMG submission 144924) | Soil microbial communities from a riparian zone of the East river system, Colorado, United States - H1c1 | ecosystem: Environmental > Terrestrial > Soil > Riparian zone | place: USA: East River...
GCGGTGGGCGTGCCGATGAGCGTGGAACCCATACCGAGTGAACCGCCTGACACTGCGCCCTCACAGCCCGAGACTTCGCAAACGGTCGACGCCGGTACTCCCGCGGCAGCACCAGACGCCGGCATGCCCGACGCGGCGGAACCGAGGACGTCGACGGCCTCGATTCCATGCGGAACGACGGCGTGCGATCCGAGCCGCGACTTTTGCTGCGTGTCGACGTTGCGTGGATTGATGGAAGACCCGCAACCAGAAGACTTCAGCTGCACGCGCAATCGAAAGGACTGCGCTGTGTCGCTTCACTGCACGAGCGATTCGGACTGCACGGACGGCGACGTGTGCTGCGGGATCACGAACGCTACGCAATGCGTCCCCGAAGCGATGTGCACGTCACAAGCAGGGACGCGGCTTCAGTGCGAGAGCTCGCACAGCTGCGCAACCGGCCTTTTGTGCTGCGCCCATCTGTCGCCCGGCGCTGCCACGTACACTTCGATCGTGTGTGAAGCGCAGTGCGGCCCGGTGAATCAGGGGCTCCAGTTGTGCGAGACGGATGCGGATTGCATGAGCACGCTCGTGGCCCGAACCTGCAAGCCGAGCCGCGTGATTCCGAACCTCAAGCTGTGCGGACTACTTTAGACACTAGCGAAGCAGCTTTTGAAAGACGCGGTACGTCTTGTAGCGACTTGCGCCCATTCGCTCGATGCCGCGATTGATCTGGTCGTTGTCTTCGAGTGTCCAACCGAGCTCGCCACCCACGTAGCCACGCTTGCTACCGCGCCGTGCAACTTCCTCATACAACACGGCGACGAGTGCACCGTACTTGCGTGACGCGCGATACTTGCTCTTCACGCCGAGCAAGATCAGCCGTGCAGCCTTCGGCGGCGCAAACTTCAAACGCCAGAGCAGCTTCACGAGATTGAGCGGCCGGCGCATCAGCTCGCCATCGAGATCTTTCACGACCTCGTTCAGATCCGGAATCGCAAAACAGATCGCAGCCGGATCGCCGTCGACCTCCGCAACCAATGCGATCTCGGGGTCGAGGAAGTTCTTGTATTCGGTCGCGATCACCTCGAGCTCTTCGCTCGTCAGCGGCACGAAGCTCCAGTTCTCACTCCAAGCTTCGTTGTAGACGTCGCGCACGATGTCGACCTCACGGCGCATGTGCTTCAGATCCATCTTGCGGACCTTCACATTCGGCAGCGCACGCGTCCGATCGGCGAGCTTCTTGGTCAGCGGATCGATCGGACTGTTCGCGACATACCACCACGCGTACAAATCTTTCGCCTTGGTGTAGCCCGCGCCTTCGACCAGCTCCGGCAAGTACGGCTGATTGTAGGTCGTGCCGATCCGCGGCTTGTGCTCGAAGCCTTTGACGAGCAAACCGATCTCACCCTTGCTGTCTGGACTGAACGGACCGCGAATCGACGTGCGGCCTTTGCCGCGCGCCCAGGCTTCAGCCGCTGCGAACAACGCGCGTGCGACCGCCGGATCATTTTTGCACTCGAAGAACCCGAAAAACGCGACACCCGGTTCGCTCGGCCATTGCCGATCGAAGTCGAAGTCGATGTGCGCGGTGATCCGCCCGACCGGCTTCCCGCTCATGAACGCCGTGAACAGCTGCATCTCGGCGTGCTTCAAAAACGGACTCTTCTTCGGATCGAGCGTCCGCCGATAGTCGTCGAGGAGCGGTGGCACCCACGTCGGATCCTCGTTCAACCCGATCGACCACGGCACGCGCAAGAAGGTTTCGAACGCGGCCTTGTCGCGCGACACATCGACGTGTCGGATCTGGATCGAGGGCGACGGGGAGGAACTCACGGCCACGGGGGTTTGCTCGAAGGGTGTACTCACGGGCAGCCACGCTACCAGATCATCCCCCGGGCAGCGGGCCAGTTTTGTGGGCCAGTTTTGTGAAGCCAGTTTGTGAAGCCAGCTCAGCTCGGGGAAGGCCCACGCGCCAGCTCGCTCTTATCGGCCGGCCGCGGTTTCAGCATCCCGTCGATCAGCAATAACCCCACACCAATAACAATCACGATGTCCGCAACGTTGAACACCGGGTAGACGAACAGCGCCGGATCGACTTGGAAAAAATCGACGACGAAGCCATGGCGGATCCGATCGGCGAGGTTCCCGAGCGCACCCGAGAGGATGAACGGAACCGAGGCCGCAAACATTTTTCCACCCACGCCGCGCACGAACATGAGCATCAGCATTACGGACGCGCCGACGGTCGCAACCCCGAACACCGAGCCACGCACCCAAGCCGGTGCAGTTCGCAGCATGCTGAAGGCAGCGCCGCAGTTCTCCGCATACGTGAGCCGCATTACGCCGGGAATCAATGCTCGCGACTGCAACGGAATGCGTTGGTAGACGACCCCGCCATGTTCGTCCGGAACGCACACCGGCGGCGGCTCACCTGCGCGTGCGCGCGACAAGTTGTCGAGCGCCCACTCCTTGCTCCCGAGGTCCAGCGCGCCATAGACGGCGAGTGAGACCAGCATGATCACGACGGACCGCGCGCTGCGCCGGTGGGTGGGAGCGTTCATCCCGCTTTCAGTACGGCGTCGATGGGGCATTTGCAATGGAAAGAGCCGGCTACCGCGAACGGTGCCGGCTCAGTTCCGTCGATCAGATGACGCGCGATCAGTTCATGCCGCGACCGGGTGGCCCACCGCGGCCAGCGAAACCGCCGCCCCGACCGGCGAAGCCGCCGCGACCTGCCGCAGCGCTGCCGCCACTGCCTGCAGCAGCCGAGTCGGTGCAGGTCCAGATCGGCTCCGAGTTACGGCACCGACAATCGACGCCTTCGAATGTGCACATCGTGCCTTGGATGCCTTCGCAGGCCGCGCCCTCTTCGGGCTTCGTTGCGGGACAATCCATGTCGGGCGCGCCCATGCCAGCACCACCCGCTTCTCCGCCCACGCCGCCGCCGCGACCAGCGCGCGGACCGCGTCCAGCTCCGCCACCGCGACCGCCCATGCCGCCGCTACCAGCTGCAGGCTCGCCGCTGCCAGCCGCAGGCTCACCACCGGCACCCGCCGCGGGCGCACCAGCTGCACCGCCGGCACCAGCTGCACTCGAACCTGCGCCGCCTGAACCGGCCGCGGGTGCACCTGCACCGCCTGCGCTCGATCCGGCTTTGCCTGCACTGCCCGACGAGGTCGAACCTGCTTTTCCGCCGCTGCCAGCTGCAGGCGGCGTCGACCCGTCGACGACGCCTGAATCGTCGTCGCCAGAGACTGCCGAAGCATCTCCGGTCGTGTCGTCGTCACCGCACGCCACCAATGACACAGCAACTACCAAAAATAGAAATGAAGTTTGTTTCACGATGAGCGTTCTCCAGCGCTGTGTCGGGATAGTTCCCCAACCTGTGGGATCCGGCTCAACGACGTGTGAGTCCCACCGACGTCGCCTCCCACGGCGGCGACGTTGCAGCTCTAAGCGGCGGCCACACGCGCTTGATACTTCGACGCGCCTAACCTTCCTGGACGCCCGCTAGCGGATTCAGCCGCCTGTTAGTTGCGTCTGAATCCGACGTGATCTCGCGCAGTTGTACCCGTATCTGGGCGCGGCATTGGAACTCTCGCGCAGTCCAGGTCATTCTCCCGCGCAATATGAGCCCCAAACCAGCGAGCCGGACCAATGTGCCGGATACGTTTCTAGCTTCGCGAACGCCCGAACAGATCCAGGAAGCAGAGGATCACGTGCGAGGGATGTTGAAGTTCCTCAGCGAGGATCCCAACCGCGAAGGTCTACTCGAGACGCCCGCACGCGTCGTACGAGCGTGGGGCGAACACTTCAGCGGCTACGCGCTCGATCCAGCGGAGTACCTCGCGAAGACGTTCGAAGAAGTCGAAGGCTACGACGAGCTCGTGCTGGTCAGCGACATCGAGGTCTTCAGCCACTGCGAGCATCACATCGTGCCGTTCGTCGGCAAAGCTCACGTCGCATACATCCCGAACGGGCGCGTCGTCGGTTTGAGTAAACTCGCGCGCGTCGTCGACGTATACGCGAAGCGATTGCAGGTGCAGGAGAAGCTCACGAAGCAGATCGCCGATGCGCTGCAACTTCACCTCGCACCGCAAGGTGTCGCCGTGATCATGCAATGCCAGCACTTCTGCATGTGCTACCGCGGCGTGAAGAAGCCAGGCTCGTGGACGACGACGAGCAAGCTGCACGGCTTGTTTTTGGTCGACTCTGCCGCGCGGATGGAGCTGCTCACGTTGATCGGCATGAAGCGCGAGATCGGAGCGTAGATGCCGGTCGGTGCAATCGACATCGGGACCAACTCGGTTCGCGTGCTGATCGAAGACGATCGCGGCGCCGAGCTCGAGCGGCACATGCAGATCACGCGCTTGGGGCAAGGCGTGGACGTAACCGGCTCGCTGCACCCGGATGCGATCGCACGCACGGTCGCAGTGCTCGCGCAGTACGGTGAGCTCTTGAAAATACACGGCGTGACGCGCGTGCGAGCCGCAGCGACGAGCGCCGCACGCGATGCGAAAAACAGCCAAGAGTTTTTCGACGCGGCAGAGCGCGCGCTCGGGGCGCGACCCGAGTTGCTGTCGGGCGAAGAAGAAGCCGAGTTGTCGTTCCGCGGTGCTACCGCGGGTGTGCCGACCACGGGCGCACCATTTCTCGTCATGGACATCGGCGGTGGCTCGACCGAGTTCGTGCTCGGAACCGACAAGCCGGAAGCGCTGATCTCGGTCGACATGGGCTGCGTGCGGATGACCGAGCGCTACTTGAAGTCCGATCCGCCGGCGCGCGCCGAGCTCGATGGGATCGAAGCCGAAGTGCGGCAAAAGCTCGCGGACGTGAAGCGTGCAGTTCCGGTCGAGCGCACGAAGACGTTGATCGGGCTCGCGGGCACCGTCACTGCCCTCGCGGCGACGCAGCTTGGTTTGAAGAAGTACGATGCGACGAAGACACATCACGCGGAGCTGACGCGCGCGCAGGTCGAAACCTTGTACGCGCGCTTGAGCCGCCTGACGGTCGAGGAGCGGCGCGGAGTGCTCGCGGAGCCGAAACGTGCGGAAACGATCGCGGGCGGGGCAGCCGTGCTCGCGACGGTGTTGCGCGAGCTCTCGATCGATCGGTTGCTCGTCAGCGAGACGGACATTTTGGACGGGCTTGCGGCGTCTTTGCGCGGCTGACGACGTCGCCGCCATCAGCAGCAGCCTGAGCGGCTACTCAGCCCCGGTTGGACGCTTCTCTGCGCGCGTTGCTTACATCGCGATTTGAGCGCCGGCTTGTCACGATGACGAGAGGAACTCGTGTGACGATCCCCCCCGCTCAGCGACGGCGCGCGGCTCGCCTCAAGACTCAGCTCAAGCTCCAGGTGGACGGCTTCGACGCGGACTACGCGATCGTCGAAGGCGACGTCAGCGTGGTGGGCTTGTACGTCGAGCTGCCGCACGACAGCGGCGAGCTCGGCTCGATCCAGCGCCTGCGACTCGCGACGCTACAAAACACCGAGCGCATCACGTTGCTCGCGCGAGTCGCGCGCATCTCGAAAGTCGCCGACTTCTGGCGCGGTGAGGCGACGACCGGCGTCGCCTTCCAATTCATGTTCCAAGAGACGAACGAGCTCGGCTCAGACGTGAAGACGATCCCGATCGAGCGCTCGTGGGCGATCGGAGAGTTCGTTCGTTGCCTCGTGCGCGACAGCGAAGGTGGGGAGCAAAAGGTCGACCACGTCTGGTCTGCAACGCTCGAAGGCACGGATGGCGAGGCGCGCACTGCGACCGTGAACGGCGTGAGCCTTCAAGGTACAGTCCTCGAGACCGAGTTCTGCGTGCCGGTCGGAGAGTTGATTCGCGTCGACATTCCTGGGCCTGGGCCCGAGCAGCGCATTCCGTTGTTCGGGCGAGCGATCGATAGCCGTCCGTTCGAGACTTCGATGCGCAAAGGCTTCCGAACGGCGGTGAGCTTCGAACCGGCCGAGATGCCGATGCGGCACTCGCGGCACTCTGGAAGCTCGATTCAAGAAGCGTTCGGCGCCCTATTGAGCGTCAATGGAACGGCTGCACCGCCGCCGCTGCCCGAGACTCGGCGCCAGCACTTCGCGGGCGATCTCACGCACGTGAGTCTCGTGAGCGTGTTGACGTTGTGCGAGCTCGAGCGCGCGACAGGCGTGCTGCGGTTGCGATCGTCGCTCGACGAGGTCCGGTGTTACCTCTCCAACGGCCGATTGTTCGATGCCGAGCGCGTGGGATTTGGCGGGCCGTCGACGCCGGAAGCAGCGCTCGCGCCCGTACTCGAGTGGCACGAAGGCACGTTCGAGTTGTCATTCGAGCCGATCTCGCGCGCGGATCGAGTCGGCAGGCCGATCGGCGCGCTACTGCTCAACCTGATGCACTCGCTCGACGAAACACGGCGCCTACAGACGGGGCACTCACCGCTGGATTGATCAAGTCGCGACGGCCACGCGAGATGAGCGAATGGCACGTCACACAATCGGCCATCCGTGGCAGTTCGGGCAACTTCAGGCCGCCGCTGTGGGCAGCAACGGCGCTCGCGTCCGACCTTCGACGCTGCACTGCGCAACACCGTGACCACAACCGCGTGGCGATCCGGCGCGATTCGAGTATGACTCTTTTTGGGTCTTCCGGCGTGGGTCGAATTCCTACGCGCACCGCGCGAACGGTGTGCTAGGCGTTCCCGACCGGTCCACCTAGGCGGAAGTAGGGAATTACAAAATGAAGGCGCGAGTTTCCTGGTTTGCGTTGCTGTTCAGCGTCGTTGCAGCCTGTGGCGGCGACGAGCCGTCCACCCCCGGCAATCAAGTCACCGCCGGTGCTGCAGCTGCGAGCGGCACCCCTGCCATCACCGCCGGCACGACTGGCACGGTCGCGGGTACCGGCACGGTCACCGCAGGCACCGGCGCCGCCGGTACCGGAACCGTGACCGCGGGAACCTCGGCCGGTGCGGCGGGTACTGCGGCGCCAGCAACCGTCACGTGCGGCACTGTGACTTGCACGCCTGCTCCGGCTAACCCCGGTCTGTCGAAGACGCCGCCGGTCGCGTGCTGTGATACGGCGACGAACTCGTGCGGCAACATCGTGAGCGGCACGTGCACGCCGCCACCGCCGCTCGATCCGGCTTGTCCGCCGCTCGCGTTCTCGACGGCGCGTACGTGCTGCAACACCACGACGAAAGTCTGCGGGATCGATGCGACCGCGTACGGCATGGGCTGCCTCGATGTCTCGGCAGCGATGGGTGGCGTGAAGATGATGTGCGGCGGTGCTGCACCTGCAGCTGGTAGCGGCGCAACCGCCGGTGCCGGTGGGGCTTCGGCAGGTACGGGCGGTGCAAGCGGTGCCGCAGCGGGTGCAGGCGGCGCGGCTGCCGGCGCTACGGCGGGTGCAGGCGGTCGCTAGTCTTTAGTCTCGTGCGCCTACGGAGCGATGGCTCGAAATGCCTTTGCTCCGGCGATCTGCGGTATCGCGGCCGGCCAACGCCGCGATGTCCGCGAAACGCAACGCGCAGTTCGAAGCGCAAAGCGCGCGGATAATAGCGGCGGGTCGAGAAGCTCTCGCATCGTGATCTCCGGGCTACGGCTGATCGCGGCAAGTGCAGCGGGACGCGTCGGCGAGTGGAGCAGACGCTGCGCGTTGTACCAAGCCGTCGCGCGCGCGACACGCAGCCCGAGGTCGGTGATGATCTCGTCGTAGCTCTCGGCGCAATGGTCGAGAAAGCCGAGCAGCGAATCGTAGCGGCGGCTGACTTCGTCTTGGATGTCGCCGATGGCCCAACCGAGTACGTCGTTCAGCGCTTGATAGTCGCCGATCCGCGACTCGCCGCGCGCGTTGATCAACCCGACGTCGCACAGCGCGAGCGGTAGGTCATTCACGATGTGGGCAGTCATGCCGAGGAGGAGATCCTCGAGCACCGACGTTCGGCCGTCCGAGCCGGCTTTGAACACCGTCGACCACGCTCCGCGAACGAGCGTGCCTGAGTCGTATTCGCGCGTCGCACGCATGTAGTACTCCGCGAACACGAGCGAGAGCTGCGCGACCCAGGCCGGATCGACAAAGTCAGCGCGCGGTAATGACGCGGCGAGCACTCGCGTCATGCGCGCATACGAGCAGGCAAACACGCAGCGCGAATCACGCGCGCGTTCGAACACGAGGGTCTTTTGCTGGAGATCATTCGCGAGCGCGACGAGCGACGCTTGCGGTGTGAGCCCAGGACGAATGTCGATACTTCGCAGAGATGCTCGGTCTGCCATGGCGTTCCCCTCTCACCGATCAGGACACCGCTCGGTGCCACCGCCGGCCCCAGCTGTTGATAGAAAGCGAACGTTCGACCTCGGCATCAGGGTGATGCGCAGTACGCCAAGCTGCGCGCAGCATTTCGGGAATCACGCGGCGCGCCGGACACGCGCTCCACGAGTCGGACAAGAACGCGACGTCGAGGTCACCGGACTTCGCAAACGCGCGAGCGACCAAAAACACGATCAACGTGCGAGGCGTGAGCGGATGATCCAAGAACGGTGCGCCGACCACGTCGTCGCAACCGCGTAACAAGAGCGGCGGTGCAACGAGACACTCGCGTAAGATCTCGTCCGGCGATGCCTTCAGCTTCTCCGGACACGCAGACGCTTTGCGCAGCTTGCGAACCGTCTTCGCGACGTTCTCCATGCCAATCGACGTGCCATGAACGCAGTGCACGTCGCCGCCAGCTGCAGTCGCCAGCACGGCTTTCGCGTGTGCGAGCTTTCCGTCCAAGCGGTCACGGATCGTGCGCCACGGTGGCGCGCTCGCCCAACCGGAAAGCAGTCGACCTGCTTCGTACGTTTCCTGGGTGCTGCGATAGCGATCGGAAAACAATCGCCCGCACCACTGCTGCACGACCACGCCGATCTCGGAGAACTGTTTGCGGCCGGAGAGGTAGTCCGCGATCGCGTTGCGCTCCTCGCCCGGCAATCCGCGCAACGTCTCGAAGCCGGCGTAGAGCGCTTTCTGCCGCTCCGCGCGGCGATCATCGGTGCGCGGTTGAAACACCGGAAGCGGCTTGCCGTCGACGCCCAAGTCGGTGCGCAGGCGCGCGTCGAGAAGCCGGTGCAACCAACTTCGTGTCGGGTCGGTCGGCCGCGTGACGGCCGAGTGCTGATTCAGCCACGCGATCTGCTCGGGCTCGGACACGAGCAGAATATCGATGACGTTTGGAATCCGAAGCCGCAGCGGCTTGATCGTGCGAAAGGCGTTCGTCGTGTGCTTGGCCGTCATGGCATCGACTCCGCGAGAAAGTGCAGTGCGCGAACACCGGGAAGAAAAAAGTAGCCACCGCCAGCGACAGTCACGAATCGCGGCAGCCCGGTGCAGCGACGGCGCATCGGATCGGCCGGCACGACGAACTGATTTTCGTTCGACACGGACATCAGCGGATCGGCTGAATCGCTCAACCCGTTGAAACGCGGGTCGATCAACCACGAGTGCTGCACGAACTCGAACTGACGCGAGATGTTCGCGTTCACGGTGATGAAGATCAGGCCGCGATCGGCGTCGTCTTTTGCACCGTCGGGAAGCGACGGACCGTAGCCTCGCCCGCGGCGAATCAGCCGATGGCGGCGATTGACTTCGAGCGAGTCACCGGTGCCCGGCCGTGGTGGGAGCGCATCGCGCGGGTTCGCGCGCCGCACGTGCGCGCCGATCGGGCACTTGAGGCCGTCTGGATCTTCAGCGTGATAACGAAACTCGTTCGCACTTGCTTTGCTCGCGTCCTCACCCCACGGCGCTTCGATCAGCGAAGCGCCACTCGGCCAGCGGCCGATCAGTTTCGCGGCTAAGAGCTCGCGCGCGCTCGAGTTCGGCGTCCCGTCCGGATTGCGGCTCAGCGTATCGAGCGTCGCGCGAAATGCCGGCACGTCTTGTCGAAGCTGGCGAAACACCAAGTACGTTCCGTTGCGACCGAGATCGCGCCGCGGCGTTCCTTCGACATCGAGCGGCAACTGGCCCGCGGGATCACGCCAGTCGTCGACGCGTGGGCGCTCGGTATACGCGCCGTACTCGTTCGGATAGCCCAGCAAAAACTCGCCGGGCTTCACGAGATGCAGCGGCGAAGGCGCTTCGTGATAGCCCTCGATCGCCGGCTGCGAAATCCCGTCGGCAAAACCGAAGTGCTCGCGCGTCGTGAGTGTCGAGGTCAACAGCGTGTGGACGTCGACGAGGTCGTGCTGCTGCCAACTCTGCCGAAGCAGATTGAGCTCGCTCGCGAGCCGCGCTTCAGTAGTGGCGTACACCATCAGCACGGCGTGTATGTCCGGGTTGTTCGGCCCGCCCCAACTCCAGCTCTCGGGCGCGCTCGGCCCGACGTCGCCGAGAAAACGACTGCGATGCGGGCCCGTGATGCCGGCGATGAACTCCGGCGAGAACTCTTCCAGGGTGACGTCAGCCAAGCCGAGCGCGGCCAAGCCCGCGTAGCTGAACGCGACTTGAAGCGCGACGTCGCGTGTGCCGGGCAAACCGTTCGAGACTCTCGGCACGAGTCGCCGCAGCCATGCGCGGCCTTGCAGCGGATCGCGAATCTGCAACAGCACGTAGCGGCACTCCGGCAATGCGCCATAGCCGCGAAGCACCAGCCCCTGCACGTCGTCGAGATCGATCGCGGGCTTTAGCGCATTCGGCTTCGGATGCGGGACGAACCCGTGAGGCGACGGCGCGTACGGCGCCTGCTTCGCGTCCGCGTAGGCGTAGCGGTGCGGCTGACCGTGACCGTCACGGGGCGGCGCAGGACTGCGCGCGAGTATGCCTCTCAGAACAGCCTCAGCCATCGCTGCGCCTCCCGTTCGTTCATGCGTCCCGAGAGCCCCGCACGCAGGGCGGCGTTGCGCTCGATCTGAAGCGCGGTCAGATGCGGATAGGCCGAGTACCAAGCCGGCGTCGGGATCTGATGCCGGCGCAAGTAGTCCTTGAACTCTTGCTCGCGCGTCGCGCCACCGAACACGAGCCAGTTCGTCTCCGGATAGCCGAAGCCGTTGCTGAAGACCAAGTTCAGCCCCCACGAGACCAAGTCGATGAAGTCGTTGTTGTAGTTCTCGAGGCTGCCATCGTAGTTGCTCGCAAACACGACGCGCTTGCCGCCGTCGAGTGGGATCCAGCGGGCAAAGTGAATGCTCTTGACGCCGGCGAGCGAATCGCGGGTGAACAAGTGCCGCGTGCCCCAACCGATCAGCTTCAGCACCGAGCGCAAGACGGCCTGCCGGACCAAGCCCGGCTTCACGTAGCCGCCTGCGGTGAAGCCGTTGTGCGCGAAGAAGTCCTCGAGCTCCGCGAGCCGCTGGACGTGCTCGACGCTCGGGCGAATGTGATCGGAAGGATCGCGCAACTCGGCAAACCGCACGAGGCCGATGATCAGAGTCGCGAGCGGTACGACGATCGGACCCAACGCGACGAGGCCGAGTGGAAGCGCGGCGAGATCGAGCGCGTTGCGCGCGCGAAATCCGAAGCCGACGCTCGGTGGCTTGTGAAGCGCCCAGCTCCACCGCTCGGTGTTCCTCACGTACGCGAGAATGCGTTTTCGCACTTCGACTGCCGGCACTTCACCGAAGCCATGATCGCCGAGCAGTTCTTGCAGCGCCGCTCGCAGCTGCGCCTCGCGCCGGATCTGCTCGACGGTGCGACCCTGGCGATGCACATAGTTTGCGTCGACCTGGACTCGGTTTCGGCGCAGAAACGCGAGCCGCGATGCGCGCGTGGCTGGACGCGTCGGATACGACTCGCACGCGCCGAACAATTGGTCGAGGCCGTCTTTCGCGACGTCGACGACTCGCTCGAGGTGATCGTTCGCCGGTCCATCACAGTCGCTCAGCAGGATCAGCTGCGGAGCGATCGGCTGACCCTGCAGGTCCGCAGTCGCAGGCATGAAGAGCACGCGCCCGAAGTGGCAATCCGGCAGCGCTCCGAACGGCAGCACCGAGTTCTTCGTCGGATCGCGCCTCAGCTCGTCGAGCACCGGCTGCAACGCTGCGACCCTCCGCGGATCGAGCTTCGCGATGATCGTCAGCGCTTCCTGGTGTGGCACGAGTTCCCCGAAAGGCGCACCTGCGCCCGCGACTACACGGTGAATTGCAGCGTGAAGTAGATGAGGCGCGTCCGGCGCAAGTAGACCAAGCCGAGATACAACCCGGGTGCGACCTTGCGGATCTCGTCGCGTACCCACTTCGCCACGAACGAGCGCTTCGAGTAGTCGAGCACGATGCAATCGCCGCCGTCGAACCAGCTGCGATCGGTGTAGACGTCGGCTGCGATCGCCGGCACGCCGAGTGGCGAGATGCGATTCTTCAGCTGCCGGCCGCGCGCGTTCACGACCTTGCCCTTCCACGCGATCGAAGACACGACGGCTTCGACGAATGGCTCCGCGACGCTACCGGGCCAGAAGATCGCAGTACCGTCCGCTTCGCCGTCTGGGATTTGTCCGACCCGACCCGAGCGAAATAGGTCGTCGACCTGATCGGCCGAAAGCTGAGAGATGTATTGAGCAGTCAAACTCATTGCCGAGCGTCCTTCCTCACGACATCCGCAGCGCGTTCCACGGCCAAAACGCGTTCTTCACGTGCGACAGCGCGGGCGCGAGCGACGGGCAGTGGCGTAAGAGCACGCTGCTCATCGTGTTGTCGCGCACCCACTCGAGACCGAGCGGCGTGTACACCTCGGGCGTGAAATCGGTCGTGAAGAAGCGATCCGAATTGAGGCGCCGCGACGCCATCAAGATAAAGATGCGAAACTGCGTGTCGCTGAATGCCATGCCGGGGGGCAATGGCTCGGCCAGCGTGCCGGTGAGCAAGTCGACTTGTTCGACGTCGCTGTACACGTCGCGCAGCTCTCGCGCCCACTCCGGATTGTCCGTGAGCTCTTCGAACGTCTTCGGTGCTTCGAGCAGCAGCGCGCGCCGGAACTCGCAGTAACGCGGGACGCCGCGCTCCCGATCGCGCAGCACGTCTATGGTCGCGAGGTCGACGGTCGTGCCGTCGAACCGCTTCAAGGCGCGAAGGTGATTCGGAAAGTTGTGCAAGCGCAGCGCGCCGGGATGCGAGACGCCGAACGAGTAAAGCAAGTTCGGGATGCCGATCTCGTCGATCATCTTCACGCCGTTGGCACCGACCAAATCGGAGAGGTTGCACGACTTGATCACGCTGTGATCGCGCAAGGTGCGGAGCGTGAAGTCGTCCGGCACGAGCGAGTGCATGCGGTAGACGCCGACGAACTCCTCCGTGAGCGCGTACGGCACGCCGTAGTGCGACTTCTGGGCGCCCGGGATGCCGCTCAATGCTTCATCGTCACTGACGCGGCCATACTGCTTCTTGATCTGCTCGCCGAAGATGCCCCACCAGTTCGCGTTCATCGCGGCCGTGACCGTCGGGTGCGTGAGCAGTGCCGGCGTCCATTCCACCGTGTGAATCTTCGCGAGCAACGCCGCGTTGATCAGCCGCGCATGTGAAAAGAGCTCCTCGTCGTTCCAGTCCGGATAGGCCGAGTGCAGCGCGTCGCAGATCGCGTTGTGCTCGCGCGCGAACAACGTGTGCAGGATGCTGAGCGGCGTCCAGCTCGTGTCAGCGATGAAGCCGGTGAGCTCCGCACCCGACTTCGGATCGCTCAACAAGCGACCGCGCGCATCGAGCTTCAGCTTGCCGCCTTGCATCGTTCGCAGTTGCGTCTGCGCCGGCAACGAGCTTCCGTAGACCTGCGAAGCGTCCCACCAGTGCGTGACGTCATTGGTGAACGTGGGCGCACCGGAAGACATCGGGCAGCGCGTCGGATCGCGGCGCGTGCGCGGCACTTTCATCGGATGTTCGTGCCAGCGATCGCCCGCTTGCAGATGCACCGGATGTGGATCGGCGCTCGCGTTGTCGCCGTGACTGAACCAGTCGCGCGTCATGAATTGAATCCACGCCGCGGCCATCACGTTGAGCGACGTCGCCGGGACGAAGGTCCGCCGCGCGAGCAGCGCCTCACTCACTGTGCGTGGATTCGGCGCCATGAGCTCGGAAGGCGTGGGAACACGAATGCCGGGGAGTGGCACGTTGCGACCGAAACGTGTTCCGGCCATGCCCATGCGCGGGCTCTCCAAATCGTTGTAGCTGCCGTCCGCGCTGCGCGAACGCAAGCTGCGCGAGTCGACACCCACGCCGTTGCTGTTCGAGGCTTGCGACGCAGTCCCTTCGATCGGAAAACCTGCGGGCGTCGGACCGTCGTGCCCGGGATCGATCTCGGTCGTGTCGTGCAAGTTGAGTGCGCGAAGCGTCTCTCGCACCTCGATCAAGTTCAGAAGCCCGAGCCAGGTCGGCAAGCGATGCCAGGGAACGAGCCGATTGATGGTTCTGACGGCTCGACTGCGTTGACGCGAGATCAACTCTTCCAGCATGCGGAGTGGCTCCCCTGACGTGCGCGCCGCATGTGACGAATCGGCAGATCGCGCAGAGCACCGAGTTGGTCACAAGCGGGAGAGAAACGGAACCGCGAATCTGCCCGCGCCGCAGCACCGCGCCGAAATAGCGACTACAACGCGTCACCGTATCTTTCACCGTCTCCGTTGTGCGCACGTTCGGAGATTGTCGTCGATTGACACGTGCAATGCAGCGGCGACACAGTGCCGCCCATGGCCATCGAAGCCCGAGAAACGAAGAGTCGGGACAAGAAACAATCGCGCGCAGATCGGGAGCCCGCAGCCACCAGCAGCAGCGCCACGAGTGCAGCTGAAGGCGGCAAGCGCAAGTCGTACCTGAAGCCGAAAGCGGCAGAACACGCGGTGTTCCTCGTGCCCGGTTTGCTCGGGTTCGAAAACTTCGACACGTTCAGCTACTTCGCCGACCGCGTGACGGCGGCATTGCGGGCCGGGCTCGAGCGGACGTACCTGGGCCCCGTGCCGGTCCTCGCGGTGCCGATTCCGCCGACTGCTTCCTTGAAGGATCGCCAGCGCGTCTTGGTGAAGACGCTCGCGGACCGGCTGCACGTTCTCGAGCACGGCGAGAAGCCGCTGTCCGTCCACCTCGTCGGTCACAGCACCGGTGGGCTCGATGCGAACTTACTCACGAGTGAATACCCACTCGAGGCGCCGAGCTGGGAGGACGTCGATCCGCGCGCGCCCGAGCTGCGGAATCGAATTCGGTCCGTGATCTCGATCGCGTCGCCGCATCAAGGTGCTTGCATCGCGGCGGATCCGCTCGCGCGTTTGCTCGCCGAACGTGACCCGCGTGGTGCGGTGCCGTTCTTGCGCGTCGCAGGTAAGTTCATCGCGTCGGTCGCAGCCGATTTCGAAACGCAAACGGTCGTCAGTAGCGCTCTTCGAGAAGGCGGAAAGACCAAGCGCTTCTTCGGCAACCTGATCAAGCGCTGGGATCTGCTCGAAGACTTGCAGCCGACGCGCGATCCGAGCGCGTTGCGATTGAAGCGGGACGTAGTGCGGCGCAGCTTCGTGACGATCGCCGGACGGCCGATCCTCGGTCAGGCGACGACAGCGCTCGACGACTCGTTCTTCCGCGAGCTCTCGAAGCGCGCGACGGGTTGGGCGACGGGTGCAGCCGAGCAAGGTCCGCTCGTGCAGGCGTCGGTTGCGCGACTACAACGTGCGATCGACGGGGGCGACAGCGACGTCGCGATCATCAAAGCGGATGGGATCGAATTGCCGACGCGGTTGGACGCTGGGTCGAACGATGGTGTGGTGAACTCCGCCCGACAATTGATCGATCCGAGCGATCCAAACGAGCTCGCTGGCATCGTGGTGAGCGACCACTTCGACGTCGTCGGTTACTACGACCGGCATTCGTTCAAGGTGGACACCCACGGACATGAACAAGCGGCTCAGGTTCTTTCCGGCTTGTTACACAGCGGCAGTGGCTTTCGCGACGACGAGTTCTTCGAGCTCTACCGGCGCGTCGCGGACGTGATCGCGACCGCGTTTTGAGTTTGCGATTGCTCGACTGTCTGTGACCTAAATCGCGGTCCGCTTCTTGCTCCATCAAGCCGGTGTGGACGACGTCAGCTCGCAGGCGACGAGTCGACGCCCATGAAACCAGCTTGCCCTTGGAAGCACGGGACACGATTCGCCGCAGTAGTATGAGGCAGCATGGCCGCCGAGCGCAAAATCGCCGCAACACAACAGGCACGGACCGACAGTCAGGTCACCGCTCGTATGGATGCTGTCTCTTCCACCGATCAGTCCGGAGAACGGGACTCGCAACTCGGGACGGTCTTTGGCGGCCAATACCGCATTGAAGAGCGCATGGGCTCGGGTGGTATGGGCGCCGTGTACCGCGGCACCCAGCTGTCGGTTGATCGGCCGGTCGCGATCAAGATCATCGCGCCGGAGATCGAGCAGAACGCGCAACACGTGCAGCGTTTTCGTCGCGAAGCCGAAGCGCTCGCAAAATTGCAACACCCGAACACGGTCCACCTGCTCGACTTCGGGGTCACGGACGAGGGCCGCCTCTACATGGTCATGGAGCTGCTCTCCGGGACCGACCTGGAAGTGCAGTTGGCACAGAACGGCCCAATCGAGGTCGCGCCTACGCTCCGCATCGTTCGGCAGATCACGCGGTCGCTGTCAGAAGCGCACGCGCTCGGTGTCATCCATCGCGATTTGAAGCCGAGCAATGTGTTCCTTTGCCACGTGGAAGGTGGCGACAGCTTCGTGAAGGTCATGGACTTCGGCGTCGCCGGGTTCCTGCGCGAGACCGAAGATCGCAGCGTGCTCACGCTGAAGGGCACGGTGCTCGGAACCGCCGCCTACATGTCGCCGGAACAAGCGCAGGGCTACGCGGTCGACGCGCGCGCGGATCTGTATTCGCTCGGCGTCGTGCTGTTCGAGATGATCACCGGACGCACGCCGTTTCAAGCGAACTCGGCCGTGTCGTTGCTGATCGCGCACGTGAGCGAAGAGCCCCCGCGACTCGCCGATCTGTGTCCGGACATTCCGGAATGTGCTGCGGTGCAAGTGCTGCTCGACGAGCTCCTCGCGAAGGAGCCGGACAAGCGGCTGTCGAATTCGACTGACTTGATCGAACGCATCGATGCGCTGCTCACGGACCTCGGTGAGATGCCGATGGTGCCGGCTGGGCACTCGCTGACTCCGGCGCACCCACTGCGCGTGCAACGGCGTCGCAAGAAGAAGAAGAGCTCGACCTCCTCCGCCTGGCCGTACCTGGCGTTGACGATGCTGCTCGCGCTGGCAGCCGCGTACGCGTGGCATCGGCCGGCCGACGTCGCGTCGATTCGTGCGATGGCAATGCCGCAGCTCGAGGTCCTGCAAGACCGCGGGATCGCCGCGTGGGGAAGCGTCAAGGAAATTGCCGACGGTCTGCGCCGGCCGGAGACGAGCCACGTCACGATCGCGACGGTGCCGGCTGGTGCGGTCGTGAAGCTCGGGGGTGCCGAGCTCGGCACTACGCCGTACGAGCTCGCCGTGAAAGAGAAGACTCAGATCGTGCTCGATCTGCCGGGGCACGAAGTGAAGACGGTCGAAGTCGATCCCGCGGGCGATCCGAACCTCGTCGTCAAGCTGACGCCGATGGGTCCATATCGCTGAGCTCCTGGTTCGGAATGCCGCGCGCGGTGAGCATCGCGAGTAGCACCATGAGCAGCATGATTCCGTCGACGACCGCGATGCCGCGGATCGGTGGGTCTCCGGCGAACTTCGATGCGACTACAACGCCACCGATTCCAGTCGAGAGGCCCGCGCCCATCACTTGTGCGAGTTGAAGCGACGCCGACGCGATGCCTGATTCACCGGGCGCAGCGACTTCCAGGATCGCTGCAGACGTGGTCGTGAACGCGAGACCCATGCCGAACCCAGCGATGCCCCAGGCGAGGAGCGCGCAGGGCGGTGGAACGAGCGGCGAGAGGAGCGAAAGTGTCATCAAGATGCCGACGCTCAAAATCGCGAGGCCACAGAGAATGAGCGTGCGGCGACTGACTTTGCCGGCGAGGCGAACCGGCAGCCATGCACCCGCGGTCCACGCGAGTGCAGCGCACGTGAAGGCGAGCGCCGTGATCAGCACTGGCGCGCGACGCACGTGACTGAGTGCGAGCGGAACGAACGCTTCAGTGCCGAAGAATGCAAACGTGATCAGCGCCATGCTGGCGACTGCAGCGGGCAAGCCTTTGCGGGCGAGGAGCGTGCCGGCTGGCAGGAGCTGGCGAAGCGCGTGGATCGCGGTCGCGGACCCGACGGCGACGAATGCCGCTGACAGCTTCCAGTCGTGAAGGCTTGCGCCCGTGAGCGCAGCGCCCGCGCCGATGCCGAGCTGAGCAGCGAGCCAAATGCGGTTACTGCGTGGCGTCGTCGCAGGCACGCGCGGCAGTGCGCGCAACGCGGGAAGTGCGAGCAGTGACGCGATGAGCATGAGCGGCATGAGGCCGAGGAACACCCAACGCCAACTCGAGTGCTCGGCGATCAGGCCGGCGAGCCCGGGACCGACGAGACCCGGGATCACCCACGCGCTCGAGAGCGTTGCCAGCATGCGAGGTTGCAAGTCGACGGTATAGACTTGCGCGATCGACGCGTACGCGACGGTGTAGAGCAAGCCCGCGCCGAAGCCCTGCAGGATGCGGCCCGCGACGATGACCAGCATCTCCGGTGCGAACCCGCTCACGACGAGACCGCCGCAGAACAGGACGATGCCGGCGCTGAACAACCGATCGAGGCCGAGCCGATCGCTCTCGCCGCCCACGCTGATGCCGACGATGTTCGCGAGTTGAAAGGCGCTGAACGTCCAGCCGTAATACGCGAGGCCCCCGAGCTCGCGAAGCGTGATCGGCAGGATGGTAGCGACTGCGAGTGCCTCGAAGGCGCCGGCGACTACGACCAGTGTGAGGCCGAGCGTCAGTCCGCGCAGCGGTGGTTGCCAGATGCTCGAGCCAGAAGGTTTCGTTGCGTCGCTTTCGAGCGATAAATCCCGTTCATTCGTCACGCGCCGGAGTCTGGCTCAAAGCCAGTGGTTCACCAACAACTGCCGAGCTATGATCGAGAAGCATGTTGCCGCGTCGTTATTTTGCAGCGTGTTTCGTCGGGCTGATCGCAGCGGGGTTTTTCATGCGCGCGCACGATGCTGCGGCGGAGCCAGGCCGCGTCGACTCGCACGGTCAGGCGGGGCAAACTCGGCGTGTGGAGTCGCAAGGTTCCGAGAGCGTGATCGGCAAGCCCGCCCAGCCCTGGCATGCGGAGCACTGGACCCACTCGGCACCGCTCGAGCTCTCGCAGTTGCCCGGTCGCGTCGTGCTCGTGCGTTGGTGGACGGCGCCGGATTGTCCGTTTTGTTCGGCGACCGCGCCGTCGCTCAACTCGTTTCACGAGCGGTATGCCGCGCGCGGGCTCAGTGTGGTCGGGTTCTATCACCACAAAGCAGACGGCCCGTTGAACGCTGCCGACGTCGAACGTTACGCGCAGATGTTCAAGTTTCAGTTCCCGGTCGCGATCGATCCAGACTGGCAGACACTGCGCGCGTGGTGGCTCGATGGCGGCAAGCGTTCGTTCACGAGCGTGAGCTTTTTGATCGACCGGCGCGGCGTGATTCGCCACGTGCATCCCGGTGGGCAATACGTGAAGGGGGATGCGGAGTACGCGAAGATGGAGGCGCAAATCGAGCGGCTTCTCGCGGAAGCGCCGTAACCCCGACTAGTGCTCTAGCGCGCGAACCGCATCGCGTACGTCGGGTGGTTCGCAAACCACGCTAGCTCGCGCTCCAAGCCTGCGATGAGCGGTCGACGCGCCTCGAGCCAGCGTTCGCAAAACGCGCTCAACTCCGGCATCGAGGCTTCGCGCGCTGCCGGCTCCAGCAACTGGACTAGGTCGACGCCATGTCGCACGCCCAGCATCGTGCCGCGATACGAACGCTCGGTTCGAATCAGCCGATCGAAGACTTTGTCGCGCGCTTGCGAAAAAAACGCGCCCACGGCCATGCCGCCCGGGCTTTTCGGCAGGTCGTGCGCTTCCGCGACGCGCGGGAGCTCCTTCAAGAATTGCTCCGCCTGCTCCGCAATTTTCAGGAGCACGCGCGCCGGAGGTGCCTCACCGAGCCGTTCTGCCTCACGCCTGCAGTGCAGGACCGCGGAGGTCTCCGTCTGAAAGAACTCTCGCATCATGCTCTTGAGCAGCGTCAGGAGCACGCGCTCGCTCTTGGTGTCGGCGGTGTTGTTCACGATCTGAGTCCTTCGCAAGAAGCGCGCCGACGAAGGTCAGCTGACCCTACACAGCCAACCTGGGCGCCCAATCGCGCGTCGCGCCTCACAACCTGCCGATGTGCCGCTCAATCTATGAGCGTTCGTTTTTGGCACCTTCACGTCGGAGTCGCGCAGCTTGATGTGCACGCGTCGTTCGCAAGACGATGGCGCAAGTGCGGCACGACAACCTGCTCGCCGAGGCTGAGCGCGTCGCGGATCAGCGACGACCGAGCTTCGAGGTCATCTCGGCTTCCGATGGCCTCGGTATCGCTGAAGTCGGATCGGTCTGTCTCGTGGTCTGGCGTAGCGCAGTCGTGCGCGAGAGGTTCTTGCGCCAGCGAGCTGCACTCACTGATTTCACCACCCGCCATCGCAGCCGCGCTGGGTTCGTGACGGTGATCGAGCCGGACGCACCGCCTCCGGAAGATGCGATCCGCAAAGCTTCGATCGAGATGATCGCGACGTTGAGTGGACAGCTGGCTTGCGTCGCATGCGTGATCGAAGGCGACGGGTTTCGAGCTGCCGCGACGCGCAGTGTGTTATCGGGAATGGCGCTGTTATTGCCGAAACTGAGGACCGAAGTGAAGTATCTCGCGACTGTCGCAGCTGCGGGCACGTGGGTCTCGACGCGATGCGACGGCGTAACCAGCGCGGCGTTATGCCAGGCGCACGACCAGCTGCGCGAGCGCCTGACAACGCGTTGACAGTTCAGAAGACCCGCACGCCGACCGTGAAGCCGGGCCACATCTGGACGAGCTCCTTCGCGCTCCCCTTCGTGAGGGTCGTGCCTCCGAGGAGCGACGGATCGGGAATGAGATTGTCTGCCCTGTCGGCGACCGAAACGTTGAGCGCCGGACTGACGAAAAACGCAAACTCGGGCGTGAACCGATATGCGATCGGCACGCGCAACGAGCCTACGAACGCGTAGTCGACTTCGTTCTGATCGCCGTCGTGCAGGAGCAGCCAGTAACCGAGCACATCGAGATCGACCATCCACCGGCGCGTCTGCACGAGGCGGCCACCGATGCCGTATACGGGCGCAAACACGGCCTTGCCTGCGCGCCGTGTGACACCGAGACCGTAGATGTTGTGGAGATAGCGGCCACCGTGGTCGATGCCGACCGCAAACACGCCGAAGTCGGTGCCCCAGACATCGAGGTGCGTCTGCCCTTTCCACAGCACGTTGACGAGGCCGATCGCAGCATCCGCATTTTCCGCGGTATTGACCAAGCCGATCATCGCACCGCGAACCGGACCGGCACTGACGTTGGCGAGGCCGAGCTGCAATCCGGACGTCTTGCCTCCGCTGATGTTTGCGAGGCCGAGTTGCGCGCCGCTCGCGCCTGACACTGCGACGTTGGCGAGACCGGCTTGAACGCCCGTGAGCGTGTCACCGGCGATGTTCGCGAGGCCGAATTGCACGCCTTGGACGCTGGTAGCGGCGAGGTTGCCGAGACCAAACTGCGCGCCAGTGAGTGAGTCGCCGCCGACGTTCACGAGGCCGAACTGCGCGCCGGTGACAGCGCCGCCTGCGATCTCGACTAAGCCGTACTGGGCGCCTTGCATCGTCCCGAGCGCGCCGGCGACGAGACCAAACTGCGCTCCATCGACGCGACCATTCGCCCAGTTGACCATGCCGAGCTGCACGCCCTGCACCGGGCCGTTCACGAGGTTTGCCGCGCCCGAGATTTGAAGGCCACACACCGAGTGATCATCGAGGTTGAGAAAGCCACCGAGCTCGAAGCCTCGAACTGCCCCGGTCACGCCGCCGAACAAGTTGAAGGAGAACTTGCGCTCCACGTCGGTCTTGTCGTGACTCGACATACCGATGTACGGCAACACGTCGAGGCCGACACTGACCTTGCGGAGGCTGTTCGAATCGCAGCCTTTCGGAAGTGGGGGTGGTGGGGGCGGCTCAGGCTTGGCGACTGCAGCGGGTGGCTGCGCGGGCGCCGGCTGGCCCTTACGAAGCGCATCGAGCAAATCCGCCGCCTCGTCGCGCATCAGGTTTGCCGCGACGAGCGCCAGCGTTTCGCCCGCATGCGTGCCGGAGCTCGACACGTCGACCGTGCGCTCGATCGTCGAGCCATCCGCGCGGACGAACGCGAGATTGACGGCGGCTTGCGATG
>Ga0193752_1001193_pt1 | contig 22249 bp, 21 predicted proteins | sample H1c1metaG_FD_144924 | JGI IMG/M metagenome (GOLD analysis project Ga0193752, IMG submission 144924) | Soil microbial communities from a riparian zone of the East river system, Colorado, United States - H1c1 | ecosystem: Environmental > Terrestrial > Soil > Riparian zone | place: USA: East River...
CCCATCTCCGGAGTCGCCGCTTGCGCGAGTCGCGCAGCTTCCCGCGCGAACTCGTGGCAAAGAGCGATACGCTCAGGAAGGTCGGTCGTCTCCGTCCAGCGCGCTGCGAGAGCGCGCGTTCCGCTAAAGCGGAAGCTTGGTCTGACCGCCCAACGCGACGAGGGCCGGGCGACGAGTGGCCGCAGCGAACGCTATGATGATTTAGACGCTCTCGATGCAGGCCTAGCTCTCTCCCCTTCAGCAGCAGGTTGGGTGCCCTCAATTGCCTCAGCCAATCGCTCGAAGTTGGCCGCAATCGATAGCAGGACCTTCCTATGCTCTGGAATACTGAAGACGTCCGCCATCGAGCGTAATTCTTCAGCCCGGTCACGATACCGCTTCGCCGTGCTCTTCATCGCGCGTCTCTAGCAGATTCCAAATGGGATGTCCCGGAAAGGGCTCGGCCCTGAGAGATCGGAGCCCAAGCGCTCGGTGACGAGAGGGGCAGGCTGTCCCCAGCAGGTCGAGACTAGGCAGCGTGTAAAAGAGTGTCTGTCAAAATTGACCACCATCCATCCACGCCCAGCCCTGCGGAGTCGTCCCAACTCGACTCGGGCCGACCGTCGCTATGCGGGTGTGAGCCGTTGCCGATGACATCGGCGGGGCTTCTGGCCTTGTGGTCCCTTGAGCATGGGTGAATTATGGCATGGGGCGGAAGGGACGCGAGATGCAACAGAGACGGCCCCAACCCAGCCGGTACAGGGATCACGCCAAGCAAATCCGGGTCATTGCCCCGGACGTAAGGGGCGATGCTGAAAGGCGAAAGCTTCTCGCGGCCGCAAAGGAATTCGAAGAGCTTGCCGACGAACTCGATGGCCCAAATTCGAACTGAGAACACCAATGGATGAAGACGCACTCGCACTCAAGGGCTACCGCAAGCGTGCGGCTGACTTACGTGCTGAAGCCGAGACACTGACCAACAGTAACGCCAAGAAAAAGCTGCAGGATGTGGCCGCCAGCTATGACCAGTTGGCCAGGTCGCTTGAAGTGATGGCTCGCGCTTCGAAGGGCCGAATTTCAAACTGACGGCACTGTTACTCGGCGTATGCCTCAGGTACCTCAAGGCCAGAAGCCCCGGGTGCCGAGACCGTGTCGAGCCTTGCTGACTAGCAATTCTACTTGTGCGCTTTCGGTTCCGGCGCGGCTTCGGTTTCCTGCGCCTTGCGCGGACCGGTGCGCTCGGGGACGCCGGTGATCAATGCGTTGTAATCCGTGCGCCGGGGATGGATGACCACCACGCCCTTGTTCGTGATCACATATTCGCGGATGTCCTTGCTGTGATTGCCGCCGCGCATTTTGATCACGACCATCACCTTCCGCAGCTGGCCATCGATCTCGACATAGCGAAGCCGGATAATGTCATCGGTCAGAAACGAAATCGCGTAGTGACTGAACTGAAGCGCGGTAAAGCTATCCTCCACCTCAACCGTGCTGAGAATTGTGATCCCCGCTCCGGTCAACGCCCCGATCATCCGGTAGAGCGATTCGCGGAAATCGGCGCGGAAACTGGGCGCCAACGCCATCTCAAAACCGACCAGTGAATCGATCACCAGCCGTTTTGCGCCGACTCTTTTGATAGCGTCCAGGATCTCCTGCATCGTTTCATCCACCGAAAGGTCGAGCGGACGAAGATAAAGGGCTTCGAGTGTTCCTTTCTGCTGTGCCGCTTTTAAATTCAGGCCGAACGTGCCGGCCCGGTGGGTGTAGCCCTCCGGGCGTTCTTCGAAGATCGTCATGATTCCCGGTTCCCCGCGGCGCAGTCCTTCGGCGATGAATTGCGTGGCCAAAGCTGATTTGCCTGTTCCCGAAGGCCCGGCGACCAAGAGACTGTCACCTTCGAGAAGGCCCCCGCCCAACATCTTGTCCAGCTCGGGAATGCCGATGGAAAGGCGCTTTCGGTTCGCGGTGTGGGTTTTGTTGCCAATCAGCCCCAGCGTGCGCGAGTAAGCCTGCACCCCATCGGGGCTGATGCGCATGGTGTGCAATCCCGGTACCGTCGCCTGGCCGCGAAGCTTCATAATTTGCAATTTGCGCACCACAGAATTCCTCTCCGTCACCTGGGAGAGCCAGAAAATGCCATCAACCATGGTGAACAGGGAATTGTCGCGGATCTCGTCTTCGGTATATTCGCCGATCAGAAACGTCGTGGCTTCCGAACCGGTCAGAAACTGGGCGAGGCGGTGGACGAACGATTGCACTTCCACCTCGCCCGACTCACTCATCGCTTTGCGCGCCAAGGTGCGAAAGGAATCCAACACGACGACGCCCGCATTGGCCGCCGTGACGTGCTTGATAATCTCCTCCAACACCGCATTTAAATCCTTGTCCAGCGCCACGTCGGACAGGTTGATAAACCGGACGTCTTTGTCCAATCTGGTTTCGTCAAAGAAAGAGAACTGTTGCTGATAGCGCAGCATCTTGAGGACGGGTTCGCCGAGGACGGTGAAGTAAAGGGCAGGTTTCTTCGCCGTCCCATTGGCGAAAACGAGCTGATGGGCCATCGTCGTTTTGCCGCAACCGGGCGAACCCGCGACGATGTTGAAAGAAAATTCCGGAACGCCGCCACCCAGAATGTCGTCGAGCCCAGGCACTCCAGTCGGCAGTTTCTGGATCACGACTTTCGGAGATTTTCTCGCGCCTTTTTTAGGACGAACGAGCTTGGCTGCCCGATTCCGACTTTTCATTTCTTCTCTCCGTTGCCGAAGTCAATATTTTCGGGCGGGATTTCGCTCGTGCCGTCAGCTGACAACGCTATGCGATCGTAATCGTCGGCCAGCGAAATGATTTCGTTTCGAACATCTTCTGCCGTGTGGTCCGCAGCTAGTTTGCGCATCTCCCGCGCCCGTTTACGGTAGTGCGTGACGGAAGCAGTTTTATGGGCCAGGCCACAGCCCCAGATCTCGTCCATGAGCCGCGTCGTTAAACTCGTTCCCATGAAGGCCACCAGCAATCCAAGCAACTGCGCGAGCAGGACGACTTTGCCTTCGAGAAATTCGGTCGGATTGAGTTGTCGACGAAGTTCGTCCAATCCTTCCAATACTCCATCCGGTTGCACCTGCACCGCGCGCAGCCAGGGAACTTCCACCGTGGCCACCGCAAGTGCTCGCGAGAGGAGCGCCCGAAAACCGGCAGCTCCTATCAGCGTCACCAGATGCGGACGCAGCTCTTCGGCAACATGATGAAAGGCTGCCGGGTTCTTTGCTTCGGAAGAGTTATTCCTCAGCGTTTCAGAAACTATGAGATGCTTGGCTAAACTGCGCAGCTGCGGAGTGGCTCTATTCATTGGGCCTCGGATTGCTTGTGCCGCTTGGCCTGCAAGCGCACGCTTCTCACCCCCCCAAAAGGGGTGACGTTAGACAAAGGGAACGCGGGCGTATGTTCCGGATTGACCACAAATTCAGGAGCGTGGGAGCGCACAGAGGATTAAAGCGGACTCCTCTGCGATTCTCCTCAGTGACGTTCGCGATATGACCGCGGCAATGTCTCTTCCTGGCGAAATCTCGGACCCTGCGCTCCCCGTCCTGAACTGTCTGCTATGGGAGAGCTATTACGGACATGGTCGTTCCCCTTCGCGGGAGGAGCGGACCGTCTCGCGGTTCGAGGGACTCGATTCGGCTCCTGGCCGTCCATCCACGCGGTTCGAGGGTCGAGGCCAGCTAGTGAGATGCGTTGAACTGCGACTTGAGGGCGCGAATCAGAAGGTCGAGCGGTGGAGTAAGGACGGCCAGCACATCGAGAAGGTTGTGGCGGAATGCGACGACGTCACAGCCGCCAGAGGCGCATATCGCGCGGTGGTCGAGGCGTGGCCCGAGGCGCGGTGGACCTTACGGCAAGCGATAAGAGTTCTAGCCGAGCATCCAGACCCGAGGCGGACGTGAGCGCGCCGCCGAATCGAATCCGCAAACTTCCGTCCATCCACGCGGGTCGAGGGTCCACCGCCTTCGATGTTTCGTCAATGTCTCGTCTGATCTGCCTAGACCCAGCTAACACCTTGAGAATCCCCGCATAAAATCCACAGTTCTCCCCCATCAATCGCGACAACTGGGCTGTGGCACGCAGCCTGGGTTTACGCATCACCACCGAGTTCCAGGGAACGAACGCCGCGATGCTGCTGGACCCGATGTGGCAGGACCGGCTGGTCGGCGCCGACAATTGTTTCAACCATTGCGGTGCGCTTCCCGAACGCACCTGGCAAATCCTTCGCGAGTCGGGGGCCGCCATAAATGTTTGCCCGCGCTCGGATGCGCAGTACGGGCTCGGCGAAGGGATCGCCGCCTATCAGCACGCGCTCGACCACGGGATCAAGCCCGGCTTCAGTGTCGACAACGAGACATCCTATTCCACCGACATGTTCGCCGAGATGCGCATCGCCTTCATGATGCAACGGGCGCTTCTCCAGAACCGCCGCTTTGCCGGCGAGATGAACCTGCCACAGCCCGTGAACGTTCGCGATGTACTCGAATGCGCTACCGTCAACGGTGCGAACTGCGCGGGCCTCGCGAACAAGATCGGCACGCTGGCGCCCGGCAAGGAAGCCGACATCGTCATGATCAAGAGCGACGACATCAATCTCTATCCCTCAAACAACGCGCTTGGAACGGTGGTGCAGGCGGCCGAGCGCAGCAATGTCGACACCGTGATTATCGGCGGCCAGATCAGGAAGCGTGGCGGCCAGATACTCGGCCTCGACATGAACCGGCTGAAGCGCATGGTCGACGAGTCGCGCCGCCATCTCTTCGCCGCCACCAACTACCGCGAAGACCTCTTCGCCGACACGTTGCCGAAGCTCTATCAATAACCCTCTAGCGAATAGCGCTGCGCCAACGCGATGATGCTCTCCGAATTCGAGTGGCTCGTTGCGATAAGCTCGTGGAGCCGGTCGACCGCCCATAGCGCACCGATGCCGTCCTGCTGCCGGGGGCGGATACCCTTCGTCCCATAGTTGCGCGTTTGTTTGGCCCCGTCTGCCAGCGTCACGATGATCTCGCCCGACTTTGGCAGCGGGCCAATGACCCGGAACCGATCTGCGCCAGACGGCAGGAGCGCGTACTCGATGGCGCGTCCGTCCGAAGAAGCGACGCCTACGACGCGCGGCGCGCGCCCCGTCAACCCGGCGACCGCATCCTCGGCGCTCGTCGTGGTGAGATCGAAATGTACGCCCGCGCTGCGTCGCGCGAGGACCCGCAAGAACCCGCGATTGGCCTCCTCGGCGCTCGATACGGTGAAGAGCGGGCAGCGAATCCGCTCTGCGTCGCCTGGATCGACCGAGAGAACGCCATTGGAGAAGTAGAGACACGCATCGGCGGGCGGCAGCGCCAGGTCCAGTACGTCATGGAAGGCAACGGTTCCTTCGTAGCCAAGACGGCGCAGAATGTCGTCGAGTTGGTCCGCCTCTTGCGGTGCTTCGACGATCCGCAGCTCCGGCGCGCCACCTGCAACGAGAACGAGATCGATGATGCCGGGATGGACGCTGTCGAGATAGAGCTGCAGCAGTTGCCTTTCCGAGTCGAGATCGTCATTGGCCCGTGAAGCCGAATGGTCCCAGTACACGCGTACGCGCCTGGGCCGGGCCGCGCGATCGCTGGACGGTGGCGCGGTGTCGTCGATATCGAAGAAAAGCTCACCGTTCCCGTGCCGGGTAAGCGAAACAACGTGAAGCGGCGGCAGGGGAGCGATACTGATCGCTTGGGTAAACGCCGGGCTCTGGGCGGCGGCTTCATTGCCATCCACACCCGTGGCAAGAACGAGAAGCAGTGCGAGAATGGCGCGGCGCACGGAAGTCGCCTCCGAAGCGGTCGCCCCCACAGCGCCGGAAACTATTGTCGCCGTGGATTTTGTCGTAATGAAGGCTGGAACGGTTCGCGTATGCTTGGTTAAGGGCCGCTGCATGATCCTTAGAGCATCTGGCGTGTTGTCGATCGCGTTGGCTCTCGCAGGCGCACAGCCCGCCGAAGCGGCCCAGACGCGCGCGCAAGGGGCGATCTGCGTCGAGAACGCGACCCTGACCGAGCTGCGCGAGGCGCTGGTGTCCGGCCGCACGACCGCAACGGCGCTCACTCAAGCCTATCTCGCGCGCATCGACGCCTATGATCGCAACGGCCCAAGCCTCAACGCCGTGCGCGAGCTCAATCCCGACGCGCTCGCCATTGCTGGGCGTCTTGATGCGGGCAAGCCCGATGCGCGGCTCCCCCTGTGGGGCATTCCGATCCTGATCAAGGACAACATCGCGACCGGGGATGAGCAGCACACCACGGCGGGGTCGCTGGCACTCGCCGATGCCCGCGCGAAGCGGGACGCGACCGTGGTAACCCAGCTCCGCCGCGCCGGTGCGGTCATCATCGGCAAGACCAACTTGACCGAGTTCGCCAACATCCTCGCGCTCAATATGCCGTCGGGCTACAGCTCGCTCGGCGGTCAGGTGCGCAACCCCTACGCGCCCGCGCTGAACGAGGCGGGCATTCCGTTTGTCCTTCCCGGCGGCTCCAGCTCGGGTTCGGCCGTCGCGGTGGCCGCCGGCCTCGCCGCGGTCTCCATCGGCACCGAGACCTCGGGCTCGCTGCTCTCGCCGGCGAACATGAATGGCCTTGTCACCGTGAAGCCGACCGTCGGTCTCATCAGCCGCGCTGGCATCCTTCCTATCGCGGCAAGCCAGGACACCGCGGGCCCGATGACGCGCACCGTGCGCGACGCGGCGCTGATGCTCAATGTGCTGGCCGCGCGCGATTCCGCTGATGGGGCGACGCGCGCACAGCAACGCCCGGCCGATTACACCGCATCGCTCACGGCCGATGGTCTCAAAGGCGCGCGTATCGGCGTCCCGAGTGATCCGACCGATCCCGCGAACGATGTCTACTACGCGTCACTCCCGCCGCCCGCGGCCCAAGTGATGCGCGATGCGATCGAAGCTCTCGAACGCGCAGGCGCCGTGATCGTCCGGGCCAACATGCCGACCATCGGCTGGATGGGCGGGCCGGCATCGGACATGCCGATCCTCAATCTCAATCCCGAGAGCGCAGGCCGAAATCAGCCTCAGCGCGTGCCGACTGTGTTCGTCTACGAGCTCAAGAACGGGCTCAACGCGTATCTGCGCGATTGGGCGACGGGCACGGCGATGAAGACGATGTCGGATATCGTCTTGTTCAACAAGGCGAACCCATCGCGCACGTTGCGCTTCGGGCAGGACATTTTTCTCGCCTCCGAAGCCACGCGCGGGGATCTTTCGGAGCCCGAATATACCGCAGCGCGCCAGATGGATATTCGCACCTCCCGCACGCTCGGGCTTGACGCCTACATGGCCGCCCACAGGCTCGACGCTGTGCTGTTCCCGGCCAATCTCGGCGCGGCCATCGCGGCCAAGGCGGGCTATCCGAGCGTCCAGGTCCCCGCCGGTTTTGTCGCGGGGGCCAATCTCGCATTCACGCCGGACTATCCGTTCGGCGCGACCTTTACGGGACGCGCTTGGAGCGAACCGGTGCTGCTGCGTCTTGCCTACGCCTTCGAGCAGGCGACGATGGCACGCAAGATGCCGCCCGATGTGCCGACGCTCGACCCTGCATGCGCGCGCTGATCATGCGAAACCATCTCGATCGGTGGTTCTGTCTTGGCGCGCTCGTGCTCTGCGCCTGTGCGAGCGACCCGCCGCCCGCGCCCGGTGTCACCCGCGCGGACGAAAACCTGCAGCGCGACATCCGCCGCATCCTCACCATCCTGGAGAGCACGTCGGAGCCGCGTTGCGACACCTACCGTGTCGTCGACACCGAGAGCGCAGGGCTCGGACGCGAGCGCTGGATCGTCGAGCGCTGCGGTGAGCGGGTGGTCTATCTCGTAACCTTCATCGCCGCCCGTCCCAGCGCCACCAATCTCAGCGTCCGGCGCGAAGACGCGCCTTAACCATCCCGCTTCCGAGGGAACCTGAAAGGCACGGCGCTTGCAGTGCCTGCGTCAACCGACGCGCTTGCTTGTCCGGAGGTTCCAAATGGCACGGTTTTTCTTGGCTCTTGCTCTTCTTGTGTTCGCGGCACGCACAGCCCACGCGCAGGAGGCTCAAAGTGTCGAAGTGTACGAATTCGGCACATATGCCGCGAACGGCTCCTCCTACACGCATCCCGCGTCCCACCAAGGCATCAAGATCGAAGGGCATGACGGTTACACGCATCTGGAAACGACGCGTACAATCGCCGCCAGACTGGGCGCCCGCTTCGGCTTCCGCTATCGCGTCCAGGGCACGCCGCCCGGCGTCTACGCGCCGCTGAAGATGGTGTGGAAGTTCCCGCCGCCGGGAATCGTCGGCAGCGATCCGGCCCACCCCGTTCAGGTCGAGATCGTCGAGTTCGACGCCGCACCGAACGACAACTACGTCATCACCATGTCGCTGGAATCGCCGTCGGATCTCGTCGCCGGCATCTGGACACTCGAAATCTGGTCGGGTGACAAGAAACTGACCGAGCAGAATTTCGAAGTCCTCGCGCCGCTGATTTCGTAGGACCTGCGCATCAGCTGAGCAGGTCTTGTCGTACCGCTTCGATGAGCCACGGCTCGTCGTTCCGACGCCGGGATCGACCGGCCAGGACTCCATCTGCACGGCGGAAACGGCACGCACAGCGCTTTCAATTCAGGGGACGTTGCCGAATTTTCTCCGAGCCATGTTGACCATGTCTCCGGCGCCAGCATCACCGGCATACGGTTGTGCACCTCGGTCATAAATTCGTTCGGCGTCGTGGTCAGGATGGTGAAGGTCTTCAGCTTCTCCTGTCCCCAGATGTCCCACAGCCCGGCAAAAGCGAACGGCGCGTTGTGTTTCAGCGTGATGAAGCGCGGCCTTTTGGGCTCCGGCCACTCATAAAACCCGTCGGCACGACCCTTCTGCCATGCGTCTCGGAATGCCGGCTTCACATCGACGGTCTCCGACTGCGCATTGATCATCCGCGCCGCACCTTTGGTGTCCTTGGCGAACCACGGCACCAAGCCCCAGCGCATGGAGTTGAGCTCGCGCGTGCCCTGCTTCAGCCGCACGACAAAGGAATCCTGCGTCGGCGCGATGTTGTAGCGTGGCGGAAATTCGACTCCAGATATGGCGCCGTCAGGTCGTAAAGCTCTTTGAGCCGCCGCCAGCTGATGCAATTGGTAAAACGCCCGCACATGTTTTCTTGTTTCTATTCGCGGGCCGGCAATTTGGAGAAGAACTCCCAGATCACATCGGGCGCGTTCAAATCCTCCGTCATCCGGCCGACGTTTCGCGGATACCGGTAGTAAGGCTGCGGCACCACATGACCGCCGCCATGGATGGTATAGAGGATCACCGGCGGCTTGCCGGGCGCGGCCCAGGTTACTCGTTCGACCGAGGTCGGATCAGACTCCTTCACGTGAGGCAAGCGCGTGATCTCCGGCGGACCGTCCTGGCCGTTCAGCTTGGCGAAATACTCCATCGTCTCTTTCGTCGATAGCGCAGGACCATTGCCGCTACCCGGCCGCTGCCCACCGTTGTAGAGCGCCACCGGATCGGCCGTGCCGTTGATGGTCATAACCGGCGTCGGAACATTCCTGGTCACGCAATCCATGTTGTTGGGCGCCGGCAGATTGGACGAGACCGCCGCCACGCCCGCGACAAGATCGGGCCGCTCCAGCATCAGGCGATAGGAGATCTGCCCGCCGTTGGAATGACCGGTCGCGAACACGCGCTTGCGGTCGATACCATAAGCTCTCACGCTCTGCTCGATGATCGCTTCGACGAAGCCGATGTCGTCAACGTCCCACCGGCGCGCGACATTGCTCTGAGCTTTGCGGCAGGTGTTCCACGAGCTTCCAACGCCATAGGGATAGACGACGACGAAACCATCCCGATCGGCGAGGTGATCATACACGCCGCCGGTTCCGAGCCGTGCCATGGGGCCATCGCCGCCACCGCCGTGAAACATGATGAGCAGCGGCGCGTTGGGTTTGAGGTTCGGCGGCACATAGGTGAGGAACACGCGGTCGCGGCCGCCGATCTCCCCCACATTGCTCATGAACCGGCCTTTGCCGTCCGGCACGGTCTGGGTCTCGCGCGCCGCGGCCGACGTTCCGCCGAAAGCGACAGCCAATCCCACCGCAAGCGTGCATTTGAGAAGCGCAGAAATCATCCGAGGTCTCGCATCGGCCAAGGATCGGTCGTAAAATCATACCACGATCCGGGGGTCGGTTTCACCCGGCTGCGCATCGGGAAGGCGGGGGATGAACATGCGGTGGTGGACAACCGTTCTGTTGGCAGGACTGGCGTCGGCCGCTCTGACGCCGGGTCAGGGACAAACGGCCGATGATGGCGGGCGCCCCGACTTTTCCGGCATCTGGTGGCATCCCTCCTTGCCCGGTCTCGAGCCGCTCGCTTCCGGTCCCACCGCGCTCGTCAACCGTTCGCGGGCCAACGGGGTGAGCAACTACAGCCAGCTGGTCGGAGACTACACCAATCCGATCCTGCAGCCTTGGGCCGCGGAGACCGTCAAGAAGTTCGGTGAGCAATCGATCGCGGGTGTCGTCTACGCGAACCCGGCCAATCAGTGTTGGCCCGAGCCCGGACCGTTCATCTACAAAAATTTCGGGCTGCAAATCCTCCAGCAGCGCGACGAGGTCACACTGCTCTACGAGCAGGATCACGAAGTCCGACACGTGCGGATGAACCAGTCTCATCCCGCGCAGGTAAAGCCGTCCTGGTACGGCGATTCGGTGGGCTACTACGAAGGCGACACGCTCGTGGTGGACACGGTCGGCATCAAGGCCGACCGGCCGCATGCCATGCTCGATCTTTACGGCACGCCGTATACCTCGGCGCTGCATTTCGTGGAACGGTATCGGCTGATCGACTACGACGCCGCGAAAGACGGGTTGGATCGCGACGAGAAGGAGAATTTCCGCATCGCAAATTCGCCGGCCGATCGGAACTATCAAGGCAAGCACCTGCAGATCCAGTTCACCGTCGAGGATCCGGGCGCATTCACGACGCCCTGGTCGGCTACAATGACCTATGCGCTCGGCTCTGCCGATTGGCCGGAGACGGTCTGCGCGGAGAACGTGTTCGCCTTTGGCGAGAAGGACGGAGTTGCCGAGGTGCCGACGTCCGCCAAGCCCGATTTCTGACCGCTACAGCAGCGTGTAGCGACCGACGTCCAGAGGCGCAGCGGCAAGCGGCGTCGCGTTCATGACCGCCTCATGGACGTGCGGCGTCAGATTGTGGGCACCGAGATGGGCGTTGCTCGTCCATTCTTCGACCAGCAAGAAAACATGAGGCTCAGCGGTATTCTGCAGGACGTCGTAGCTCACGCAGCCCTCTTCCTTGCGCGAGTCGGCGGCGAGCTTGAGAACGACATCGCGCATCGCGGATGCCGCATCGGGACGCGCAATCACCCTCACGATGACTTTCACATGCTCGTCCATCGGGCTCCCCTCAGTGTTGCGGTTTCTGCATGCGGCTCAGCACGCGCTGGCGCGCCGCGACTCGGTCTTCGTCCGAGACGTAGATCAGACCCGCGACGCGGCGCAGGAGAACGTCCTCGTCGGGGTCGAGCTTGCCGTCCGCGTAGGCGACCTCCCACAGCATCTCGATCAGGCGGATGCGCTTCTTGGGCTCCATGCGCTCCACGGCAAGCCGCGTGAAGGGATGGAGCTGATGTGAGCGTTCAGCCGTCTTCTCGGCGAGCACAAGCAATTCGCGCGTCTCATCGGCCGAAAGGTCGAACTTGTGCTCGAGCAGACGCCCGATGGCCGCGCGCTCGTGTTCGTCGAAGGCATCGTCCATACGCGCGGCTTCGACCAGCAGAACCGCGACGGCTATCTGCAAATCGTCACGCCGTAAGGGCGCCGCGGCCTCGGGCGCCGAGAGCAGCTTGCGGATACGGCTGAGCACGGGAGCAATCATCGCCGCCTCAGTGGCATGGGCGATGGCTCGGCGCAATCCGGATTCGCGCTTACGACCCGCCTGGCTCCATGCCGCGCTTGCGGAACACGGCGCCTGCCGCAGGCGAGGTGATGTAGCGCACCAGCGCGCGAGCGGCTTCGGCTTCCTTTGCATTGCTCAGGATGCCGCTCGAGAATGTGGTGTAGTTCTGCACCTCGGCAGGCAGGGGGCCGACATAGTCGACACCCTCATATTGCGACAGCTCGCTCACCTGCTGGAAGCCGATCTCGACCTCGCCGCTCGCGATGATGCTGCCGACAAAGACACCCGTCGCCGTCTGCTCCAGCTTCGGCTTGACCTGGTCGGCGACGCCCAGCCGCTCGAACAAGGTGAGGACGTAGTTACCGCTCGGGCCGGTGGAATAGCCGATCGACTTGGCGTTCAAGATCGTGCGCTTCAGCGCCTCGACCGAGCTGATGTCGGGCTTGGGCGCGCCGGCCTTCACGCCGACGGCAACGCCCGAGCGCGCGAGATCGACGCGGCTTCCCGCCACGATCTTGCCGCCCTTCACGTGCGCGTCGATCGAGCTCTGCGACATGATCAACAGATCGTAGGGCTCGTTCGCAGCAACCCGCTTGTCGGCGTCGAGCGTGCCAGTGAAGAGCGTCGTGACGTTGTGCCCCGTCGCCTTCTCGAACAGCGGCATGAGCTCGCGATAGGACTGTTCGGTCGCTTGCGTCGAGAGCACTCTGATTTCAGCAGCGCTCGCAATGCCGGACGCCAAAGCGGCGGTAGCGACAATGAGGCATGGCCATTTCATGTGGTGTCTCCTCTAGATGCGAGTAGCGAAAGGCGAGTAGCGAGTAGAACCATTCGCTATTCGCTCTTACTTCGCGGCGGCCTTCTGCCGTTCCTCTTCAAGCCCGCGGCGAACCCGCATTTCCGTCCGACGCAGATTCTCCTGCCATGACGCGGGATCGACGAAGGGATTCGGTTCCCCCGGCTTGCGGTCTTTGAGCTTGGTCGCGCGTTCAAAGATCGAGCCGTTGGGATAATCTGTCCCCGGATTCCAGCCGTGGTTCGCGAAATAGACCTCGATCCCCTGCATCTGCTTCACGCGCTCGACGCTGGCGAGCGCCTGCTCGAAGCCGCGCACGCCGTCACGTCCGCCGAGACCACCCGAGTAATAGGCTTTGTGCGGCACACCGTTGTCGAAGACCGTGAATTCGATCGAGGTCACGCCCGGCGTGTGACCCGGCGTTTTGTAGAGCTTCAGCGTCGTGTCCCCCAGCGTCAGCGTCGCGCCGTCCATCACCACGCGGTCGCGCTTGGGCGCGCGCGGCGGCGGTCCGCCGTTCCGGCCCGGCCGCGAGGCCGTCTGTTCGATGAGCTGCCAGTCTTCGTCGGTCGCCCACACGGGCGCGCCGGTCAATTCTCGCATCCGGTCGATGCCGCCCCAATGATCGATGTGCCCGTGGCTGATGATGATGTGCTTGACGTCCCGAAGATTGAAACCTGCCTTCTGGATGCTGTCGGCGACATGCTGCACCATGGCGGGCTCTTCGGACGCATCGATCAGGATCAGGCCTGCCGAGGTCGTGATCAGGTAGCACGAGACATAGCCCGGCCCGACATACCAGACATTGTCGAAGATCTTGAACGGCGGCACCTTCTGGAACTCGACGTCCTCCTTGCCGCGCTCGCGATAGATCTGGCTCATCGTCTTGTCGGTCGCCGGCGCCGATGCACTGTAAGCGTCCGTCGGAAAGCTCACGGGAACCAGAATTGCGGCGGCCACTGAGGTCATTGCGACAATCAGGATGTGCTTTGCACGGTTCATTCGTCCTCCCTTGGCCCACGCCCGAGCCGATCAAAATCGATTGGGCGCAGTGTAGAGGAGTCCGGCAGGGCTCGGAAGGCCGCCGCCGACGGGCAGGGAGGTCGAAAGGAGGCCGGAGTCGTCGAGCGGCAGTGTCCGCCTACTCGTCCCCTTCGTGAAGCAGGTGTTCCGCGCGCTGCAGCAACTGCTGGAACCTCTTATCGGCGCTCGCGTACCGGGCCATTTGGTGCAGATGCTCCCGGGCCAACCCGACACTTCCGAGGGCTAGTTCGGCGGAGATCCCCATTGCGACGGCCCGGTCGGCCTGCCGCAACTTTGCTTCAAGCAGAAGCCTCCACAGGAACCGCATCTTGGGCGGCAGGCCGAAACCCATCGCGTGGCTACGGATGAATAACAGCCCGGAGCGTTCGTAGTTGCTCCACGTGACCCGTGCGTGATGGGCGGTGCGATTCTCTGTGTCTAGCAGACACAGCTCTGCGCTGACGGGCATTCTTCCTCCGACCGCGACGGCCGCGCCACGGGTGCTGATGTCATGAATTGTGCACTCCCAGGACTGTTCGCTCTCGAGATCGGCAATGACCCCGGTCAACAGCGTATTCTTCCGCGGCAGCCTGCGCTGCTCGGAGGGGGCCGGACCAGGTGCGGCGTCGGGTGCAGTCTTATGCATGGGCAGTCTCGGAACCGGTCTTCCAGGTGAAATTTGGACCCTGGACAATCTCCCAGAGTTTCAGCCCGATCATCGGGCAATCGGATTAACGCGGCGTATCCGGGACGGTTGCCCCGGCTGCAGGCACGGCGATTGCTTGTGGCTCCGGGTCTTTCACGCTACGGGACGTCATGCTGGATAACCTGAAAGCCAACAATCGGACCTGGGCCAAGCGGATGGTCTCCGCCGATGCCGGGTTCTTCAGGCGGCTCGAACGGCAGCAGGCTCCGGAGTATCTCTGGATCGGATGCGCCGACAGCCGGGTGCCCGCCAACGAGATCGTCGGCCTCGATCCCGGCGAGCTGTTCGTGCACCGCAACGTCGCCAATCTCGCTCCGCCCCAGGACGCCAACTACCTCTCGGTGCTCCAATTCGCCGTCGATGTACTGAAGGTCAAGCACATCATGGTCGTCGGGCATTACGGCTGCGGCGGCGTCAGCGCCGCGATCGACGGCAAACGCCGGGGCCTTGTGGATCATTGGCTGCATCCCATCCGTGAGGCCTACCAGCAGAATCGCGCACAGCTCGACGCCATCGCCGATCTCGGCGCGCGGCTCAATCGACTGTGTGAACTCAATGTCATGCGGCAGGTGATGAATGTCGCGTCGGACGTTTTCGTGCAGGACGCCTGGGCTCGTGGCCAGACGCTCGCCGTGCACGGCTGGGTCTATTCCCTGGCCGACGGCCTGATCAAAGATCTCGAAGTGACCGTCGCGGGACCGCAGCGGCCTTAGCGACTCGGGAAGTGCCGGCTTTCCGTCACGCATGGTATCGTCGCCCGCCACGGGTGGCGCGGTCCATATGGAAAGCGCGCCGGGCCACGGCGCGATCTGTTCTGTCTATTTGCCCCTTGCGACGGCTGATCGGTCGATCCGCCCTTGCATCGAGGTGCGATCTGGCTTGCGTTGAGGCTCCAACGGGTTCCGACGGTTGACAGATTAGGGCCAGTATACGATTGCATCTCTCGACGCGCTCTATTGGTTGAATTCTTCGTCCAAATCAAAGCGCCCAAGCCAGGATAAGATCGTATGACGGTGTCGTCTTCGGGCGAGCCTCTCGATTTCAAGCCGGTGTTCGAGGCGACACCGGGGCTGTATCTCATTCTTGCTCCAGACTTGAAAATCATTGCCGCGAACGATGCCTATTGTTTGGCGACGATGACCAAGCGTGAAGAGATCGTCGGCCGCGCCCTGTTCGAGGTCTTCCCCGACAATCCCGACGACACCGGTGCGACGGGCGTGAGCAATCTGCGAGCCTCCCTTCACCGGGTGCTGGACCTCCGTTGCGCCGACACAATGGCGGTCCAGAAATACGACATCAGGCGACCGGACTCCGAGGGCGGCGGGTTCGAGGAGCGTTACTGGAGCCCACTCAACAGCCCCGTTCTCGATACCGAAGGCGGGGTCACGTGCATTGTCCATCGTGTCGAGGACGTTACGCATGTCGTGCGGCTTATCGAGGAAGGCGAGGCGCGCGGACGCTTGGCGCAGGCGCAGCAGGCCATCATCGACCGCCTGCGCGAGGCGAATGAACGATTGGCCCATACGATAGCAGACAATAAGCGTCTCGAGGCAGAGCACCGGGAGTCGAGCGGGGCCCATCGCCGCTCGTCCGAAATTCTCAATAGGACGCTGGATAGCGTGGCGAACCCAGTCATCGTGGTCGATGGCTCAGGCCTGATCGTTCATCTGAACCTCGCCGCCACGCAATTGGTCGGCTCTCCGGTGACCCTCGACGAATTGAGGGGGCGTGTTCAAGCATTCCTGCCGGACGGCGTGACGCCGTTCCCCGAGCGCGAGGGGGCCTTGTCGCGGGCGCTCCGGGGGGAGTCTACCCACAATCTCGAGGTGCTCTTGCGCACCGACAGCGGTGAAGGCCAACGGTTTCTTGTCAGCGGTCATCCGATCCGGAATCCTGACCGCACAATTGCGGGCGCAGTCGCGGTTTTCCACGATATCACCGTCATGCGTACGAGCGAGGAGAAGAGCGAGGAACGCTTTCGCCGCGTTGTGGAATCGGCTCCCAATGCGATGGTGATGATAAACGCCAAGGGGCTGATCGAAATGATCAATGCCCAGGCCGAGCGCGTGTTCGGCTATTCGCGGACGGAACTGCTCGGCCAACCGGTGGAAGTGCTGGTGCCGGAACGGTTCCGCGGTCATCACCCGGAGCTCAGGCAATTCTTCTTTGGCGACCCGCGCTCGCGTCCCATGGGGGCTGGGCGCGAACTGTACGGCCTTCGCAAGAATGGCAAGGAGTTTCCGGTCGAGATCGGCCTCAATCCGATCGAGACCGAGGATGGCGCGATGGTGCTCTCTTCCATCGTCGATATATCCGCACGCAAGCGGCTGGAGGAACATTTCCGGCGCGTTGTCGAATCCGCCCCGAGCGCCATGGTCATGATCAATGCGTCGGGCCGGATCGAGATGGTCAACACGCAGGCCGAGCGGGTGTTTGGCTATTCCCGGACCGAGCTTCTGGGACAGATGGTCGAGATGCTGGTGCCGGCGCGTTTCCGCGATCAGCACCCGGGCCTCAGAAATTCATTTTTTGGCGATCCGCATTCGCGTCCGATGGGCGCGGGACGCGATCTCTTCGGCCTTCGCAAGGACGGCAGCGAGTTTCCCGTCGAGATTGGTCTCAACCCGATCGAAACCGAGGAGGGCACGATGGTGCTCTCCGCCATCGTCGATATCTCCGACCGCAAGCAGAGGGAAGAACGCATTCAGGCCGCCCTGAAGGAAAAGGACATCCTGCTCAGCGAAATTCATCACCGCGTTAAGAACAATCTCCAGGTCATCCACAGTCTTCTCGACCTGCAGTCGTCGAAGGTGCAGGACGAGACCGCCTTGCAGCTCTTGAAGGAGAGCCAGAATCGCATCCGATCCATGGCCCTTATCCATCAGGCGCTCTACGAATCGAAGGATTTCGTCGGTGTGGATTTCGGCAGCTTCCTCGACACGCTCGTGCCCAGCCTGGTGTCGTCCTACAGCGTCGCTCCGGGCCGAATAACGCTCCTGATCAATGCCGCCGAGGTTTCTCTCCCGATCAGCACGGCGATTCCATGCGGTCTGATCGTGAACGAACTGATTTCGAATGCGCTGAAGCATGCCTTTCCGAACCGTAGAGAAGGTCAGATCAAGATCGATCTCGCGAGGGAACCGGGCAACAAGGTTGTTTTATCCGTGAGCGACGACGGGGTTGGGATCAGCAGCGAGTTGGATTTGGCCAACGCGACGACGTTGGGGCTGCAATTGGTGACTCTCCTGGCTGATCAATTGAGCGCGGAGATCAGCATGCAACGCTCGAACCCGACCCGCTTCGAATTGCGTTTCGAGGTCCAGCCATGAAGATGAATAAGGTCATTGTCGTGGAAGACGAGCGCATCGTGGCGCTCCACATGAAGCAGCAATTGCTGAAGCTCGGCTACGATGTTGTTGCTGTTGCCGCCACCGGCGAAAAGGCACTCAAGGCAATAGCGGAACTGCACCCCGACATCGTGCTGATGGACATTCATATCGAAGGAGATATGGATGGCATCGAGGTCGCATCCCGAATTGGAGGCAGCCAGGGAACGCCGGTGATCTACCTGTCCGCCTACTCCGAAGAGTCCACACTCGAGCGGGCGCGTGCGACCAAGCCTTACGGCTACTTGGTTAAGCCGTTCTCCGAGCGGGAATTGCACGCCACAATACAGATGGCGCTCGAACGCTACCGCGGCGATCAGGCACTACGTGCGGCGGAGCGTCGATTGGAAAAGCTGAACCAGCAGCTTCAGGTCGAAATCGCGGAACGCGCCAAGTCTGAGCACGAAGTCCTGCGCGAACGCGATACGGCGCAGCGCTACATGAACGTCGCAGGCGTCGTGATCCTGGTGCTGAACCAGGACGGGACAATCGGTCTGATCAACAATCATGGCTGCCGGATCCTGGGATACGCAGACTCCCACGAAATTGTCGGCAAGTCGTGGATCGACTGTTTTATTCCTGAGCGCATGCGCGAGCCGATGCACGAATCCTATCGTCGGCTCATGGACAGCGGCGACGCCGGTGTCGAACTCGAGTTCTACACCAATCCGGTGCTGACCAAGTCCGGTGCCGAGAGAATTGTCGCTTGGCATAACTCTCTCCTCAAAGACGACAACGGCCGTGTCACCGGGTGCCTCAGCTCAGGTGACGACATCACGGAGCGTCTGCGCGTCGAGGAAAGCCTTCGGTCAAGCGAGGAACGCTTCCGCTCTATCTTCAGCGCGGTGAGCGAAGGCATCCTGATTGTTGATGCGGCGACTGGCACATTCGCTGAAGTCAACGAGCCGGCAGCAGCGATGTACGGTTACACGCCTGGTGAGATGGTCGGTCTGGATATCAACGCAATTTCGTCGGAGGAGTCGCCGTATACGCAGACGGACGCGTTGCGATGGATCGAGAGGGCGGCGACGACGGGCCAATCGCAACAGTTCGATTGGCATGGCAAACGCAAGGATGGCAGCTTGATCTGGGTCGAGGTCTCGATCCGCTTTGCCTTCATCAGCGGCCGGAAAGTCGTTCTTTCCATTGTCCGTGATGTCACAGAGCGGCGGGCCATGGAGGCCCAATTGCGCCAGGCGCTCAAGATGGAAGCCATCGGCACGCTTGCCGGCAGTGTGGCCCACGAGCTCAACAATCTGCTCCAGCCGATTCTCATGATGACCGAGCTCGTTCTCACGGAGATTCCCGAGGAAAGCACCCATGCCGTCCACCTTCGTCGTGTCGTCGACGCGGGCGGGAAAGCAGCGGAGATCGTCCAACGGATACTCGCCTTCGGCCGGGCGGACGAAGGATCGCACGCACTGCTGGATATGGCCTTTGTCGTGCGTGAAGCGATCTCCTTCATCCGTACGATCCTTCCCTCGAGCATTACGCTTCGGGTTGAGATCGATGACGGAATCGGCATGATTCAGGGCGACAAGACCCAACTGACCCAGGTCTTGATCAACCTCGCTACAAACGCTCGGGATGCGATCGGGGCGAATGTCGGCACGGTCTGGGTACAGCTGTCGAAAGTGACGCTGGCGGCCGAAGCCGCAGCCGCCTACGCGGTGAAACCTGGTGACTATGCCCTGCTGAAGGTGAGGGACACCGGCGCCGGCATGGATAAAGCGACCGCCGAGCGAATCTTCGAACCGTTCTTTACGACGAAGGGCGTCGGCAAAGGCACGGGGCTCGGGCTTTCCGTGACCCACGGAATCGTGGCCGGCCACGGCGGCGCCATCCAGGTGGACAGCACGCCCCGACAGGGCGCAACCTTTGTGATCTACTTGCCGATCGCCGCCCCCGAGGTCACTGCGGCATTAACCCGTTAGTATTGTATTTAGCGTATTCGCTAAATCTGACTGTATCGGCCTAGGAGGCTATCAAAATGGCGAATATCCTGCTGGTCGAAGACGAACCGCTTGTGTCCGAGACCTTGGCGTCTGCCATGAAAAGCAAGGGCCATGTTGTCGTCACTGCGGGGAATGGCGTGGAGGGACTGAAGCGGTTTGCCGAGCAACGCTTTGATCTCGTCGTTACCGACATCATCATGCCGGACAAGGAAGGGATCGAAATGATCCTGGAGATGCGCCGCCATAAGCCCGATACCAGGATCATAGCGATTTCAGGCGGCGGCCGAACCGGCAATGTCGAATTCCTGAAGATGGCCGGAAGCCTTGGCGCCATGGCAACGCTGAAGAAGCCGATCCGGCTCGCTGAGTTCCTCAGCGTCCTCAACGACTGCCTGGGAAGACCGAACGGCGCGCCGAAGACCGCTTCCGGTCAGGCCGGATGAAACAACGGAAGACTCGCGTCGGCAAATGAGATGGTGGTGGAACAAGCAGCGTGAGCTGACGACCCGCCGCCTCGTTCGAGCGGATGGGGCTCTCATCGATATTTCGCCGTTGCGGGAAAAGCTTGGTGCCGCTTGGTCTCAGTACGGCCCGGCCGTTCACCGCATTGCGGCACGCATCATCAGCCAGGAAATTGCTGGCGCCGGCACCTTCAACCGCAACGGAGAGTTTTATGAGCTCGCGTTCAGCGGCCTTTCTCACCGCCGCGTCCGCCGCGAATGCGTGAGGATTGCGGGAAAGCTCGACGAGACGCTCGGCGGGGGCTCCCGACTGCATCCGGCATCGCAAGCGCCGATCGAAGGTCCACCGCCGCCCATCCACGCGGACCCGGCCACCGTCCCGGCACTCGAAGTTCATCTCGATTGGGATCGTATCGCGCTGACGGCATCGGTAGCCGTTCCGGATATCGCTGCTCCTGCGGATACTGCAAGATCCACACGGACGAGCCGGGCCATGGAAAGAGCAGCCGCTCAACTCGTGCGACAGAAGGAATTGGCGAACGGCGCAATCTTGGTGTTCCCGCCGCCGGACCTCCGGCCTGACTTCCGGCCATTCTGGGAGATCAAGTCGAAGCACGTGACGATGTATGGCGTCACGCCGACATCGACATGGGGCGGCCACCTGCATGCGGGATACACGAGCATATTGCCGCGAAATTTTGGCGCCGCGGAAACCCTGGCGCTTGACCAGATGCTTTTGAACGAGTCCATCGCGGCACTGAGGACTTCGAGCCGCCCGGAACACCGTGCGCTGGCCGTCACGTCGTTGCATGCCATGACGCTCGAGGATGATGCCGCTTCATTGGCATTCATCGACTGCTGTAAGGGCGTTCCGGAAGGCTTGCGGGCGCGGCTTCTTTTCGAGATCGTCGACATCCATCGACTTATTGGGTCGGCTGAATCGTACGGCAAAATACTCCGGCTCGCGAAATTTGGGCGCGGCATGCTCGGGCGGTTGTCCGTGAGGGCGACAAACCTGTCATTCTGCAAAGCACTCGGCTTGCTGGCCGTCGGCTTTGATCTCGCCGATGACACGCGGCCCGAAGGCGCTCTGATCAGCGATCTGGAAACCTTCGCAGTGATTGCGGCCCGATCGAAGCTGGAGAGTTATGCGCGCGGTCTCGATTCCGTCAGTTTGACCATAGCGGCCGTCGGAGCGGGCATCGGCTACATCGAAGGTGTGTCGCTCAGTCAACAGGACCACGACGGCGGGCTGAAAATTCTACCCTTCCGGATCCACGATCTGTACGGCCTGCCCGCCGCTTCGTAGAGCAGACGCGAGACGGGCCTTTACCGACGGCGCGTAGCAACGCAGGCAAATTCTGGCGCGAGGCGTGCGGTATCGCTGGTAGCTTATGACGTCAGGACTTCGTGGATCCGGCGGGCGAGGTCCGCCTTGCGGTAGGGCTTGCTCAGCAGGTTGTGTCCACCGAGGTCATGAACCCGCCCGCCGTTCTGCATGGAAGCCTCCGCGAAACCGGACGTGAAGAGGATTTTGAGGCCGGGGCGCATCCGGCTTGCTTCTCGCGCCAGTTGATCGCCCGACATTGAGCCGGACATGACAACGTCGGTGAAAAGAAGGTCGATCGGCCGGGCGGTTTGAAGGACAGCGATGGCTGCATTCGCGTTCTCGGCCTCGATCACGTCGTAGCCGAGTTCCTGAAGCTGACGCACGACGACGGGGCGGACGTCGTGGTTGTCCTCGACGACGAGGATCGTTGCACTGTCGGCTGGTGCTTCTGGCGCGGATGGGGTCTCGTTCGCCTGCACGATGTCGGCGCTGGCTCTGGGCAGGTACACTCGGACGGTCGTGCCGTGGCCAAGCTCACTATAGATCTTGACATGCCCACCCGACTGCTTGGCGAAGCCATACACCATGCTGAGACCAAGCCCCGTGCCCCTGCCTTCGGACTTTGTGGTGAAAAATGGCTCGAAG
>Ga0193752_1001194_pt1 | contig 22241 bp, 17 predicted proteins | sample H1c1metaG_FD_144924 | JGI IMG/M metagenome (GOLD analysis project Ga0193752, IMG submission 144924) | Soil microbial communities from a riparian zone of the East river system, Colorado, United States - H1c1 | ecosystem: Environmental > Terrestrial > Soil > Riparian zone | place: USA: East River...
ACCGCCTTGTCCGCCAATGACAGCGGAAACGCTGGCAATATCTGCCGGCCCGCTTCGACCAGCACGATATGCGCATGCTCTCCGTGGAGGTTCCGGTATGGGAACGCCAGTTCGCTCTTGGCCAGCTCGGCAATGGCACCGGCCATCTCCACGCCGGTCGGACCGCCTCCGATAATGGCGAAGGTGAGCAGCCGCCGGCGCTCGCCAGGATCGGCTTCCGTTTCGGCTTTCTCGAAGGCCGCCAGCACGCGGTGGCGGATGTCCGTAGCGTCCTCGATCTGCTTGAGGCCGGGCGCGAACGGCTCCCAATCTTCATGACCGAAATAAGCGTGCCACGCGCCGGTGGCGACCACCAGATAATCGTAAGGAATGTCGGGGATCCCGCCACGCACGCGGATTGTGCGCCCACCGCGATCGATCGCTTCGACCTCGGCCAGGATCACGCGGGCATTGCGCTGTCGCTGCAGGATACGGCGGATCGGCATGGCGATGTCGGCGGGCGACAGAGCCGCCGTGGCGACCTGATAGAGCAGCGGCTGGAATAGATGAAAATTGCGCTGGTCGATGATCGTGAGCGACGCCGCAGCCCGATGCAGCGCCTTGGCGCAGGTCAGCCCGCCGAAACCCGCGCCGACGATCACGATCCGTGGGAGGGCCGTCATCAGAACGGCCGGTCACCCTCGATAAGCACGCGCTGCATGATGCGCCGCTCGCCCATCGGATAGTCGACATCCACTCGATGCATGGTGGCGCGGTTGTCCCAGATCACGACGTCCCCTACCGTCCATTCATGGGCGGTGTGGAACTGCGGCTGCCGGGCGTGCGCCGCCAGCTCGTCCAGCAAGTCATCGCTCTCGGCGCGCTCCAGCCCGACGATGCGGTCGAGACGGTTGAAGTTGAGGTAAAGCGCCTTCTGCCCGTTGTCGGGATGGGTACGCACCAGGGGATGCTCGACATCGGGCGTCTCGGCAATCTCCTGTGCCGTGCGCGGCGACGGTCGGTTACGTGCCCGCACCGTGTCGTAGGCGTGAACGGCGCGCATGCCGTCGATACGCTGCTTGGTCTTTTCCGGCAGCGCCTGGTAGGCCGCGCGCATGTTGCAGAACCAGGTATTTCCGCCACGACTGGGCTTTTCGATGCTGTGCAAGAGCGTCGCCTTGGCGGGCGTCACGAAGTACGAATCGTCGGTGTGCCAGTCCTCCGAGCGCAGCGCGGTCTTGTCGGTGGTGCCATCGGCCATCAGCGTGCTCACCATCACCGATACTTCCGGAACCTCGCCAGCCCGCTTGTAGCGCAGGAGCTGCGCGCGAGGTGTGCCGAACGCCTTGGCGAAATCGCACATCTGCTCGGGCTTCATCGGCTCGCCGGGAACCACCACCAGCAGATGCTCGGCCAGCGCGCCATTGAGCGTCGCGGCAATTTCCGGCCGGCCGGTCGCTGCGCGGTCCAGTCCCTCGATGCGCGCGCCCAGCGCGCCGTCCAAGGGGACGACTTCAGGCTCGGTCATGGCACTTCCCTTTCGGCTCTTCTCATTATGCAGAGTCTAGAACAAGAGAGCGATGGCGCAAACCGGCCCATTCACTTCCATGTTTGCGTCAGCCGGGAAACGCGGCACCGAACAGCAGTTGCGGAGCGGGTGTTGGCGTACCGGACAGAAACATCGTGGCCACACCATTGGCCAGCCGCACACCGGCCTGCTTGGGCACCGAGCCATTGAACAGGCTGTTGAGCAGCAGGCCGTTGTTGGTGGCGCCCAAAGGCATGTCGGGCGACTGGCAGTTGACGAAATAGTCGTCACCCGGGCTCGTCATGATCGTGGCCGACCGCGAGCCGCCGCTGCGGAACAGGCAGCCCTCGGCATTCACGTTGCCGGTCAGCATCGCACCGGTGCCCTTGGCGCCGGCGATGAAGTGACAGCTCACAAGATTGATGGCCTCGGACGACAGCACAGGATTGCCGCCGTTGTTGACCAGGTGGCAGTTCGCGATCAGCAGCGCATTGTGGGCCGAGAACCTGCCCACCGAGCCATTGCCCTCGAAATGACAGCTAACGAAAGCATCCAGGTTATCCGCCCGCTTTGCCTGCATGTCCGCTGCCATGCCGCAGCTAATGAACTGGCACCCGTAGAACATGGTCTTGTCGATATAGGCCATGGTCGAAGTGCCATCCAACCGCGCGGTCTGCCCGGCCGGCAAGGCCGGATAGTTGGGGTCAGGCACCTGTTTCAAGCCCGTGCCGCAGTTCACGAAGTTCAAGTTGTCGAAGAAATTGTTGTCCATGCCGTAAATCCTGTCGACCGAAATAGCGGCGATAGCGGCGTTGCGGAACGTCACATACGAGATGACACAGTCGTTGGGCTGGTCGCCCGGCGTGTTGAAGTGAAGCTGGTTGGCACCGCCGTAGAGCGTCATGTCCATCAAGGTCATGGCGCCAGTGACCACCGTGTTGAAGTTGCCGCCTAGGTTGACGGCGAATATGTCCTTGGCCCGATTCGTGCCGATGATGATCGTCTTGCCATCGCCTGCTCCCACCACGCCCTGGCCTTTGCGCAACAGGATCGTGCCGTCGACATAGTAGGTACCGGCAGCCAGCATGTAGATGCCGTTGGCGTTGACGCCGGCCTGGATCATCGCGGTGCTGTCTACGTGGCCTGCAGGAATGGTCTGCCAATTGGCGCCTGCTGGATCGGGAATAGCAGCGAACGTCGGCCGTTCCCATGCCACGCCATTACGCATCGGGTTGATCATGCCCCTGAGCACTGATTGGCCGGCCGCCGGCAATGAGTTGATGTCCGCGCTATTGATGCGCGTGGCCCCCGATGCTTGATCCTTCATCGACAGGGTGGGCGCGTTGATCAACAGGGAGCGCTTGTTGGTATCCTTGTAGATGACGCCGGTGCCCGGCGCCAAGAGGGCGGCGCCCTGCAATTGAAACTCATCGGCGCCGAGATTGAAGATATCGGCAGCATGGGTCGTGGTGCCGCCAATGGCGGCAAACACCCGCAACACGCCCATGGCGTCGGTATGGAAGAGCGCGTTGGCGTTGACACGACTGGAGTTGCCCCACGCCTCGGCATCGAAGCCCACGAAGGCTACGTCACCTTGGTTGAGCAGGTTCGCGCCACCGCCATAGGACGCCAAGAAATTCTTCCAGAGGAAGACGTTGCCATAGGACGAGCGCGCGGCGTCACCTTTCAAAATGATATCAGGCTGCCGGTTGGACTGCGTGCGCAGGAAGATCACGCGGTTGTTGCGCCAGTAGCCTCCGGCCTGCGTGTCGACGTGAAAGCTGGAGTAATTGAAGTCGAGGAAGAGATTGCTCTCGACCACGGCGCCGGCCGCTATCTTGACCTGCGTTCGTGTCAAGCGCGTGAAGACGTTGCCCCGGGTTGACGCAGCACCCGATGGGAACGAGAGAACGGCACCGGCAATGCCGCTGATCACTGCACCAGCGGTACCGGGCTGCATGGTGATCGTCTTGTTGCCGAAGTCTGTCGCCGGCAGGCCATAGAGCTCGTAGCCACTCTTCATTGTAACGGCTTGATGGTACGGTGCCCCTTCGAGGCGCACGACCTTGTACCTATCGAGCGTGCTTTGGAGTTGTGACGCTTGGGCCGCCGGCAATAGGAGTGCATCCTGCGGATAGGCCGCTCTCGACGTCACGGCGATGTGTCCTGTGGCTGCAGGATGACGACAGGCTTGGCAATCATATGACTGTTCTTTTGGCTAATCACGCTTTGCCTCCGTGATGAAGCAAGACGAGCCATAGTCATTCACCGTCGGCTCAGCGCGCGAAAAACGCGGAAAAAAAGCCATTCACCCGCCCGCGCAATCTTTGCACGGTTTCTGCGGTTTTCTGCCAGGCGGGCAGCGATCTCACGAAATCATAGAGGCGGTCGCGCCATCGGAAGAACCAGGTGTCGGCAACGGCGAACCAGCGAAGCGTCATGAGGGTTGGGTGCAGGATTCGATAAAATCGGGCGACCACGGCGGTTCCCAGGATCTTGCCCAGGGCGAGCAGCCCGACCCCCATCGCGAAATGCCCGCGGGTGAACAGCCACAACGCGCCGAGCTTGAGGGGAAACAGCAATGTCGCCGGGGCAAAAAAGACCAGTACCGCCGCCCAGGCCGGCAATCGCACCAGCCACGCCTCGACAAACGCGACCGGCGCCCAGCGGGCGAAAGCCGACGTGGCGAAGTTGAGATAATGGATGAGCGTTTGCTCAAGGAAGACGATGGCCGCCGCAAGGGGCACCACCAGCATTTCGAGCACGCGCTTAACGTGACTTTTCATGGACCGCCCTTGGACAGGGCCATATTGGCATTTCGATGGTCGAGAGACCACGGGGATGAGTCCGCCGGCAGCCCCGTATCTCCGAGGAGCATCGTCGGCGCCGTTCGCGACTTAAACTTGAGAGCCCCCGCCTCAAGCGGCGACGTCTACGAGCGGGCCGCCCGGTTATCGGGCGGCCCGTCCTCGTCTGGGGCCGATGACCCGGTCTCGACGCCGCTACGCTGTTTTCACAAGCTCTGCGATGGCGGCGCCAACGGTCTTGGTGTCGCCGTTGCCGCCGAGATCCTTGGTGCGTGGACCGCCTTCGATCAATGACGCCGCAATGGCGCGCTCGATGGCCTCAGCCGCCTCCGGATACCCCAGATGCCGCACCATCATCGCGCCTGACCAGATCTGGCCGATCGGATTTGCGATGCCCTTGCCCGCGATGTCCGGCGCCGAACCATGCACCGGTTCGAACATCGAGGGGAACTTGCGCTCGGGGTTGATATTGCCCGAAGGCGCGACGCCGATCGAGCCGGTGAGCGCCGGCCCAAGGTCGGAGAGAATGTCGCCGAACAGATTGGAGCCGACCACGACGTCGAACCAATCGGGATTGCGCACGAAATGCGCGGTCAGGATATCGATGTGATACTGGTCGGCCTTGATGCCGGGATAGTTCTTCTGCATCTCGGCGAAACGCTCGTCCCAGAACGGCATCGTATGGATGATGCCATTCGACTTGGTGGCCGAAGTGACGTGCTTCTTCTTGCCCTTGCTGGCGAACTCGAAGGCGAATTTCAGCACGCGATCGACGCCCTTCCGCGTAAAGACCGCCTCCTGCACGGCAAACTCGTTCTCGGTGCCCTGGAACATACGGCCGCCAAGTTGGCTGTACTCGCCTTCGGTGTTCTCGCGCACGACCCAGAAATCGATCTCGCCCGGCTTGCGGTTGGCGAGCGGTGAAGGCACGCCCTCGAACAGGCGGACGGGACGCAGATTCACATACTCGTCGAAGTCGCGGCGGATCGGAATCAGCAGGCCCCACAGCGAAACGTGATCCGGCACGCCCGGCCACCCGACGGCGCCGAGGAAAATGCTCTCGAAGGCCTTGAGTTGCTCCATGCCGTCTTCCGGCATCATTTTGCCGGTCTGCAGCAGGCGGTCGCACGACCAGTCGAAATCGGTGAATTCCAACTCGAAGCCGAACCGGCGCGCTGCGGCTTCCAGCACACGCACGCCTTCCGGAATGACTTCCTTGCCGATTCCGTCACCCGGAATAAGCGCGATCTTATGCTTGGCCATGACTATTCCCTTCCCGTCTGGGCGCGGACCCTATCAGCGCGACCTTGCCATGCAAGCGCGCCATTGCCCGCACCCGACGCACTTGCCACAATATAAACGCGCGTTCACCCGGGAGCAGACATGACCTACGATCTCAAAATCACGGGCGGCACTATTGTCGATGGCACCGGCAAGCTGGGATTTGTCGGCGATGTCGGCATTTCGAACGGCAAAATCGTGGCATTGGGCAAGGCGGATGGGCCGGCAACAACCACAGTCGACGCCACCGGTCGGGTTGTCGCGCCGGGCTTCGTCGATGTGCACACGCACTATGACGCACAGGTCCTGTGGGACCGCATGTTGAGCATTTCGCCGTGGCATGGCGTAACCACGACGGTGATCGGCAATTGCGGGTTCGGCGTCGCGCCGACGCGAGCGGCCCATCGCAAGATGATCCTGCAGACTTTGGAGAAGGTCGAGGGCATGAGCTTCGACTCGCTGCAGGCTGGACTGGGCGACGACTGGCCGTTCGAGACTTTCCCGCAATACCTCGACGCGGTCGAAAGCCGCGGCGTGGCGATCAATGTCGCGGCCCTGTTCGGCCATACGCCGCTGCGGCTTTACACCATGGGCGAGGCCGCAACCGAGCGCGCCGCGACGCCCGACGAACTCGCCGAGATGAAGCGGTTGCTGCGTGAGGCAATGGATGCCGGTGCCATCGGCTTTGGCACCTCGAAGTCGATCAGCCACAATGGTTATGCCGGCAAGCCGGTGCCGAGCCGGCTTGCCTCGGTCGAGGAAATGGATGCCTTGGTCTCGGTCATGGGCGGACTCAAGCGCGGCCTGATGCAAATCACCATCGGCCGCGAATTCTCGACCAAGGCCATGGCCGAGGTCAGCCGCAAATACGGCGTGACCGTTACCTGGACCGCCCTGCTCTCCTATCTTTACGGGCCGGGCGGCCACCGCCGGCAGCTCGATCTCGCGGCCGAGCAGCGCAAGTCAGGCGCCATGGTCGTTCCGCAGGTGAGCTGCCGCCCACTCAATTTCGAATTCACCTTCGCCGATCCCTTCCCCTTCGAAGTGATGAAGGTGATGAATGAGCTCGCGGCCGAGGACTCCCGCGCGCCGGGCGCGCGCCGCCGCGCTTACGCCGACCGCGCCTGGCGGCAGAAATTCACCGCCGAACTGACGCCGGTGTTCCAGCGCTGGTGGGAGCGCACGGTCATCGCCTGGGCGCCCTCCGCCAAGGAACTCGAGGAGATGCCGCTGGTCGAGGCGGCGCGCAAACTCGGCAAGGATCCCGTCGACCTCGCTCTCGAGATCAGCCTCGACAACGACCTGCAGGCACGCTTCCGCATGGCCGTCATGAACTTCGACGAAGACGAAGTGGCCGAGCTGATCACCGATCCGAACACCGTCATCGCCTTGTCCGACGCCGGCGCACATGCGAGCCAGCTCTGCGATGCCTGCTATGCCACTTACCTGCTGGCGCGCTGGGTGCGCGAGAAGAAGACCTTCACCGTCGAGCAGGCGGTGCACAACCTGACGCAACGCCCGGCACAGATGTTCGGCATCACCGATCGCGGCGTGCTGGCCGAGAAGCGGCCGGCCGACATCGTCGTCTTCGATCCCAAGACGGTGGGCCCCGGCCCGCTGCGCAGGGTCTTCGATCTACCCGGCGGCGCCGACCGGATCGTGGCCGACGCCATTGGAATCGACGCGGTGATCGTCAACGGACAGCTCGTCCGCCGCAACGGCCAGGATTCCTTGGCCACCAACGATCGGCTGCCGGGGCGCCTGCTGCGCCATGGCCATGCCGCCTGAAAACAATCGTTCAAAGGGAGAAACGCAAATGATCCACGTCCTCGCGATCATCACCACCAAGCCCGGCCTGCGCGACCAGATCCTGACTCAGTTTCGCGCCAACGTGCCGGCGGTGAAAGCCGAGAAGGGCTGCATCGAATATGGCGCCGCAGTCGACCTCGAGGACATGGGCACGGCCAAGTTCGGCCCCGACACCTTCGTCGTGATCGAGAAGTGGGAAAGCGCCGACGCACTAAAAGCCCACTCCGCCGCGCCGCACATGGCCGCTTACGCCGCCAAGACCCGCGAGCACATTGCCAGCCGCGTCATCCACGTGCTTTCGCCAACTTGATCTTTGTCGGGAGCGCGCTACCGGAATGGCGCGCTCCCCCAGCCCTGAACTTCAACTCTTCCGCACGACGCCTTTCATATGCGCGTCCAGCATGCCCCGGATGAGCACTTCGCGGTCGGACCAGGGAAAGTCGGGCTTGTTGATCAGCGCGGAAACCAACCCGTGCACACCCATCCAGCATAATTCGGCGCAGGTGTCGGGCGGATACGCGAGCTTGACGCCGGTCTCGCTGACGCGACCGAAGATGGCGACGAGCCGCGCAAAGATGATCGCGCCGCGGGCGCCCGGAAGATCCGGATTGCTGGTATCGCCGCGATGCCCCGTGTGCCGGATCGCTTCCGGAACATGGCCACTCATGAAGACCAGCCGGTATTCATCCGGATGGGCGAGACCGAATCGGGCGTAGGCCTCGCCAAAGCGCCGAACCTGATCGAGCGGGTCGGCTGTCTTCTCCTCGATCCGGTCGATGCTTTCGGTGAGATGCGCGAAAGTCTGGTCGCACAGCGCCAGCATGATCGCGTCCTTGTCCTGGAAATAGACATACAGGGTCGGTGCGGAGACGCCGACATGGTCGGCGATCTTGCGGATCGTCGTCGCATTGTAGCCTTCCGTCAGGAACAGCTTCTTGGCGGCCTGCAGGATCTCATCGCGGCGGGTATGCCCCTCGCCGCGCCGTTTCCGGCCCCCAATCGCTGCTGACGAAGACGTAGACAAGGCATTCCCTCCCATTGACTCTTATATGAACATTGTTAACTTACCTTTGATCAGTTATCAATGTTCAGCCAGCCACGGACAGTGTAGCCCTCCGCAAGGATGCCCGCCATGAAACCTGCGATTGGACGGAAAGCCCTTCTGAGTATTGCTGGCGGCGTTGGTGTGGCCGCTGTTGCAGTAGCCGCCGGCGCCTTTGCCTGGTCTGCCGGGGCCGCACGAGCACCGTTGGCCGAATCGCTGCCACGGCCTGCGCGCGTGATGGAAATAGCCTTCCATCCGCAAAGCCAGACGCTCAGCCTCGCCGGAACCGTGGTTCCCCGCATCGAAGCGTCACTGGGTTTCCGTGTCGCCGGGAAGGTCGTCAGCCGCGATGTCGATGTCGGTGCCGTCCTGACCGCCGGCCAGCTCATCGCCCGCCTCGATCCGACCGACTACAAGCTCGCGGTCGAGAATGCGCGCGCCGCGCTCAACGCTGCCGACGCCGACTATGCCCGCGCCAAGGCCGACTATGACCGCTACACGAACCTGCGCGGCAGCACTGCCTTCACTCCGCAGACGCTCGAGCAGCGGCAGTCGACCTCATCCATGGCGCTGGGACGCGCCGAGCAGGCACGCAGCCAGCTCACAACCGCCGAGAACAACCTGGCCTACACCGAACTCCGTGCCGACGGCCCGGGCATCGTCACCGCCGTGCAAGCCGAGGTCGGACAGGTGCTGGCCCAAGGCCAGACAGTGGTGCGCGTCGCCCGCACCGACGAGCTCGAGATCCTGGTCGGCGTACCGGAACATCGCCTCAAGGCGGTGCGCGAAGCGGCCGATGCCTCCTACGAGCTGTGGTCGGACCCGAGCCGGCGCTTCGCCGCTCGCCTGCGCGAACTCTCACCCAGCGCCGATTTGGTGACGCGCACCTACCCTGCCCGCTTCTCCGTGGTCGAGAAACCGGACTTCATCGGCTTGGGCATGACCGCGACGCTCACCTTCAGCCGCCCCGACGGCGCGCCGCTCGCCGAAGTGCCGTTGGCCGCAATCTTCCAGCAGGGCACGGAACCCGCCGTGTGGATCGTCGATCCCGCAAGCGGCACGGTCACGCTGCGGCCGGTCACCATCGCGCGCTGGCGCGACGACACCGCGCTGATCGCCTCGGGCGTGAAGAACGGCGAGCTGATCGCCACTGCCGGCGTTCACAAGCTCGATTCCGGACAGAAAGTGAAGCCGTTCCAGCAGGCCGCACGCTAGCGCCGGATACCGGAGGCCGCCATGACGACCCGTACCAACCTGTCGGCGCTGGCGCTGAAGCACAGCACGCTCACGGTCTTCTTCATGCTGGCGCTCACCGCCGCCGGCATTTTCGCCTTCTTCAGCCTCGGGCGCGCCGAGGATCCGCCCTTCACCATCAAGCAGATGGTCGTCTCGGCCGCTTGGCCGGGCGCCACGGCGCGCGAGATGGAGCAGCAGGTCACCGACAAGCTCGAGACCAAACTGCAGGAACTGCCTTATTTCTACAACGTCACCAGCTACACCAAGCCCGGCGAGACGACGATCTTCGTCGCCCTGCGCGACGACGTCCCACCCGCCAAGGTATCCGACCTGTGGTATCAGGTGCGCAAGAAGATCGGCGATATTCGCCAGAACCTGCCGCAGGGCGTCCAGGGGCCCTTCTTCAACGACGAGTATGGCGACACCTACAGTCTGATCTGGGGCTTCGAGTCCGACGGCTATTCCGATGCCGAGTTGAAGACCATCGCCAAGGATGCCCGCCAACGACTGCTGCGCGTTCCCGACGTGACCAAGGTCGACCTGTTCGCGCTTCAGGACCAGAAGATCTACATCGAATTCAGCCATGAGCGGCTTGCCATGCTGGGCATACCGGTCGACCAGATACTCGACGCCGTGCGCAAGCAGAATGCCATCGTCGCCTCCGGCACCGTCGAGACCAAGGGCGAGCGTGTCGCCGTCCGCGTCGACGGCACTTCCACCGAGGCCGAACAGCTCGCCAGCCTGCCTTTCGCCGCCAACGGCCGCACGCTCACCTTGAGCGACGTCGCGGACATCAAGCGCGGATACAAGGATCCACGGCAATTCTCGATGCGCTACGACGGCAAGCCGGTGATTGGCCTCGGCGTCGTGATGGCGGCAGGCGGGAACGTCGAGACGCTCGGCAAGGCGCTCGATGCCACCATGGCGGAGATCGAGCGCAACCTGCCGGTCGGCATCACCGTCCATCGCGTCTCCAACCAGCCCGAGGTCGTCGACGAATCGTTCGGCGAGTTCCTGCAGTCGTTGCTCGAGGCGCTGGCGATCGTGCTGGTCGTGTCCTTCATCAGCCTGGGCGTGCGCACCGGCATCATCGTGGCGCTCTCCGTCCCCCTGGTGCTCGCCATCACTTTCGTCGGCATGATGCTGCTCGGTATCGACTTCCAGCGCATCTCCCTCGGTGCCCTGATCATCGCGCTCGGCCTGCTGGTCGACGACGCCATCATCGCCGTCGAGATGATGATGGTGAAGCTCGAACAGGGCTTCAGCCGCATGGAGGCAGCGACCTTCGCCTACACCTCGACCGCCTTCCCGATGCTGACCGGGACGCTGGTGACGGCGGCCGGCTTCGTGCCGGTGGGCTTCGCCAAGTCGAGCGCCGGCGAATACACCAATTCGATCTTCTGGGTGGTCGGCATCGCCCTGATCGTCTCGTGGTTCGTGGCCGTGTTGTTTACGCCGTGGCTCGGCTATCGCCTGCTGCCGCAGCCCAAGGCGGTCCATGCAGACCCCTATGCCGGGCGGCTCTACACGATGTTCCGCCATGTGGTCGAATGGTGCGTGACCTGGCGCAAGACCACCATCGCCGTCACCGTGCTCGCTTTCGTGGCCTCCATGGCGACCTTCAGCCTGGTCCAGAAGCAGTTCTTCCCGACCTCGAACCGGCCGGAGCTGATCGTTGATCTGCGGCTGGCCCAGGGCGCCTCCTACGCCGCCACCGACGCCGAGGTCCGTCGCCTCGAAAGCTGGCTGGGCGCCAATTCGGACGTCGCCTACTACACGTCTTATATCGGCGCGGGCTCGCCGCGCTTCTACCTGCCGACGGTGCCCGAGCTGACGAACGCCAATTTCGGCCAGGTCATTGTCATGACCAAGGATCTCGAGGCGCGCGAGCGCGTCCTCACGGCCCTCGGCAAGCTCTTCGAAACCGACTATGAGGCGGTACGCGCCCGTGTTCAGCGGCTGCAGAACGGGCCGCCGGTCGCCTATCCGGTGATGTTCCGCGTCCTGGGCGACGATCCCCAAAAGGTCCGCGCCGTGGCCGAGCAGGTGCGGCAGGTCTTCAAGGCGGATCCGGCGACGCGCGACGTCAATTTCGACTGGAACGAGCTCGCCAAGACTGTGCGATTGGAAGTCGACCAGAACAAGGCGCGCGCCCTCGGCGTCGATTCGCAACTCCTGGGCAACACGCTGCAGACGCTGCTCTCCGGCGTCGTGGTGACGCAATACCGCGAAGGCGACGAGACGATCGACGTGGTCGCGCGCGCGGTGGCGCCTGAGCGGCTGAGCCTCGAAGGCCTCGATTCCATCCATCTGCGTACGGCGACCGGTGGCATCGTCTCGCTGTCCCAGCTGGCGACACTGCGCTTCGAGCTCGAGGAGCCGATCCTGTGGCGGCGCAACAAGGAGCTGTTGATGACGGTGCGGGCCGGCGTCGCCGACGGCGTGCAGGGCCCCGACGTCGCCGCCCGCCTCGACAAGGCGCTGACATCGGTGCGCGCCGGCCTGCCGCCCGGCTACCGCATCGAGGTCGGCGGCGACAAGGAGGAGAGCGCCCGGAGCCAGGGCTCGATCTTCAAGATGATGCCGCTGATGGTCTTCCTGATGGTGCTGTTCCTCATGGTCCAGCTCCAGAGCTTCGCCAAGCTGGCGCTGGTCATGCTCACCGCGCCCCTGGGCATGATCGGCGTGTCGCTGTTCCTGCTCGCATTCAACCAGCCTTTCGGCTTCGTGTCGCTTCTCGGCACCATCGCGCTCGCCGGCATGATCATGCGCAACTCGGTGATCCTGGTCGATCAGATCGACCAGGACATTCGCGCCGGCCATGATGCCTGGTCGGCCGTGATCGACGCCACGGTACGGCGCGCGCGGCCCATCCTGCTCACCGCCGGCACCGCCATCTTCGCCATGATACCGCTGTCACGCAGCGTGTTCTTCGGGCCGATGGCGGTGGCGCTGATGGGCGGCCTGCTGGTGGCGACCGCGCTCACCCTGCTCTTTCTGCCGGCACTCTACGCAGCATGGTTCAAGGTGAAACGTGCGGAAGCCGCGACGAGCCTCGCGCCTTCCAACGACAGTTCGCATTCACCGATGGCACTCGCGGCGGAGTAGCCACTCCACCACCTCACCCTGAGGAGCAGCCGCAGGCTGCGTCTCGAAGGGGCGGCAACGGACGCGGTGTGTGTAGCCCATGCTTCGAGACGGGCGCTGCGCACCCTCCTCAGCATGAGATGTTTGTCAGGAAATCCGGCCCTCGACGGTGTGGATGTCGGTCATGCGCTCGCAGCTCACCGCGAGGATGATTTCGATGCCACGGGCGATGTCCTCCACGGCCATGGACGGGGCGCCGCCGAGGCGCGCCGCCTGCTCGGGCACATAGGGGATATGGAGGAAGCCGCCGCGCATCGGGATGGGATGGCCGGCGGCGATGTCCATCAGCGAATAGAATATGTGGTTGCAGACGAAGGTGCCGGCGGTATTCGAGACCGAGGCCGGCAGGCCGGCGCGCCGCAGCTCGGCCACGCAGGCCTTGATCGGCAGGCTGGTGAAATGCGCCGGCGCGCCGCCTTCGATCACCGGCCGGTCGATCGGCTGGGCGCCGTCATTGTCGGCGATGCGGGCATCCTGGATGTTGATCGCCACCCGCTCGAGGCTGAGCTCGGTCCGGCCGCCGGCCTGGCCGACGCAGAGCACGATGTCGGGCTGCACCTTCTTGATCGCCTTGGCGAGCGCCCCCATCGACTGGGCGTAGGAAGTGGGCAGCTCGGCGGTGTGCACCATCAGCGGGCCGACGCGCTTGGCCAGCCTGCCGACCGCCAGCGACGATGGATTGACGCTGTCGCCGCCGAACGGATCGAAGCCGGTAACCAGCGCTTTCATGCCTCGGACCTCCTGAATCGAAAGGGCGGCCCCGAAGGCCGCCCTGACGGTAGGCTTTCTGCGACGGCGTTGCTACTTCGATGCCGCATCGACGGCGCGGCGTGCCATCACATTCACCAGATGGGCGCGGTACTCGGCGCTGCCGTGAATATCGCTGTTGAGATCGTCGGAAGGAATCTTGATGTCCTTGATCGCCTCCGAGGAAAAATTCTTGGCCAGTGCGTCTTCCATCGCCTTGACGCGGAACACGCTGGGGCCCGCCCCGGTCACGGCGACGCGGACTCCTGCGGCCGTCTTGGCCACGAACACGCCCACCATGGCGTAGCGCGAGGCCGGATTGGGAAACTTCATGTAGGCAGCCTTCTCGGCCTTCGGGAAGGTGATCGAGGTGATCAGCTCGCCCTCGCCCAGCGCCGTCTCGAATAGGCCCTTGAAGAAGTCGTCGGCCGCGATCTTGCGGGTGTTGGTGGTGATGGTGGCATTGAGCGCCAGCACCGCCGCCGGATAATCCGCCGCCGGGTCGTTGTTGGCGACCGAGCCGCCCAGCGTGCCGCGATTGCGCACGGCGGGATCGCCGATATGGCTCGCCAGATAGGCCAGCGCGGGGATCGCCGACTTCACGTCGGGCGAGCTCGCGACATCGGCGTGCTTGGTCATGGCGCCGATCGTGACGCCCGCCCCCTCGGCCTTGACGCCGACCAGGTCCTTGAGATCGCCAAGGTCGACCACGTCGCTCGGCCTGGCCAGGCGTTGCTTCAGGGTCGGGATCAGCGTCATGCCGCCCGCCATGGCCTTACCGTCGGGCTTGCCCTTCAGGCCGTTCACGGCGTCGGCGAGCGACTTCGGACGATGGTAAGCAAAATCGTACATACTCTGGTTCCTCCCGGTTACTCGGCTGCCTTGAGGTTGGCGGCCTGGATCGCTTGCCACACGTTGAGCGGCGTGGCGGGCATCTGCACATGCTTGACGCCGAAGGGCTCAAGCGCGTTGTTGACGGCATTCATGATGGCGGCCGGTGAGGCAATGGCGCCCGCCTCGCCACAGCCCTTGGAGCCCAGCGGGTTATGCGGGCAGGGCGTGACCTTGTAGCCGAGCTTGAAGAACGGCATGTCCAGCGCGCGCGGCATGGCATAATCCATGTACGAACCGCTGACGAGCTGGCCGTTGTCCTTGTCGTAGACGGCGTTCTCCATCAGCGCCTGACCGAGGCCTTGGGCGATGCCGCCATGCACCTGCCCCTCGACGATCATGGGATTGATGATGGTGCCGAAATCGTCGATCGCGGTGAAATTCACGACCTCGATTTCACCGGTATCCGGATCGATCTCGAGCTCGCAGATTTGCGTTCCGGCCGGGTAGACGAAGTTCGCCGGATCGTAGAAGGCGTTCTCGTCCATGCCTGGCTCGACCTCGGCCAGCGGATAGTTGTGCGGCACATAGGCTGCGAACACCACCTGGGCCAGCGGCACATTCTTGTCCGTACCGGCGACCTTGAAGGTGCCGTTGTCGAATACGACGTCGGCCGCCGACGCCTCCATCAAATGGGCGGCGATCTTCTTGCCTTTCTCGACGATCTTGTCGCAGGCCTTGACGATGGCGGAGCCGCCGACAGCGAGCGAGCGGCTGCCATAGGTGCCCATGCCGAACGGCGTCGTCGCCGTATCGCCATGGACGATCTCGATCTGCTCGATCGGCACGCCGAGCTTGTCGGAGACGATCTGCGCAAAGGTCGTCTCATGGCCCTGGCCGTGGCTATGCGAGCCGGTCATCACCTGCACGTTGCCGGTAGGGTTGAACTTGACCTGCGCGGCTTCCCATTGGCCGACGCCGCCGCCCAACTGGCCGATCACCTGGGAAGGCGCCAGGCCGCAGGCTTCGATGTAGGACGAGAAGCCGATGCCGCGCAGCTTGCCGCGCGACTTGGCCTCGGCGCGCCTGGCCTCGAAGCCCTGGTAGTCGGCGATCTTGATCGCCTCGTCGATGATCGGCGGGTAGTTGCCCGAATCGTATTGCAGCGCCACCGGCGTCTGGTACGGGAAAGCCTCGGTCGGGATGAAGTTGCGCCGCCGCAATTCCGCCGCGTCGATCTTCATCTCCTGCGCCGCCTTGCTGACGATGCTCTCGATGACGAAGGTCGCCTCGGGCCGGCCCGCGCCGCGATAGGCATCGACCGGCGCGGTGTGCGTGAAGACCGAGCGCACGTTGGCATAGATCAGCGGCGTCGTGTACTGCCCGGCCAGCAACGTCGCGTAGAGATACGTCGGCACTGCCGTCGAGAAGGTCGAGAGATAGGCGCCCATATTGGCGACCGTGTCGACCTTGAAGGCCAGGAATTTGCCGTCCTTGTCGAGCGCCAGTTCGGCATGGGTGACATGGTCGCGCCCGTGACAGTCGGTCTGGAAGGATTCGCTGCGCTCGGCCGTCCACTTGATCGGCCGCCCGACCTTGGGTGCCGCCCAGCACACCATGGTCTCGTCGGCATAGCAGAAGATCTTGCTGCCGAAGCCGCCGCCGACATCTGGCGCGATGACGCGCAGCTTGTGTTCGGGAATGCCGAGCACGAAGGCCGACAGGATCAACCGCAGCACATGCGGATTCTGCGAGGTCGACCACAGCGTGTAATGGCCGGAGCCGGCGTCGTACTGCGCGGCCGCGGCGCGCGGTTCCATCGCATTCGGAATCAGCCGGTTGTTGATGATGTCGAGCTTGGTGACATGGGCTGCCTTGGCGATGGCGGCGTCGATATCGGCGCGCACGCCGATCTCCCAGTCGTAGCAGAGGTTACCTGGCGCCTCGGGATGGACTTCCACCATGCCCTTGTCGAGCGCATGACCCGGATCGACGCTGGCCGGCAGTACCTCGTAGTCGACCTTGATTGCCTCGGCGGCGTCCTTGGCCTGGGCGTTGGTCTCCGCCACCACCATGGCCACGGTATCGCCGACGTAGCGCACGATCTCCGACGCCATGATCGGGTGGGCCGGCGCCTTGTGCGGCTGACCGTGCTTGTCCTTGACCACCCAGCCGCAGATCAGCCCGCCGACCTTGGCGTCGACCAGATCCTTGCCGGTGAAGATCTTGACCACGCCCGGCATTTTCTCCGCCGCCGCGATATCGATGCTCTTGATCCTTGCGTGCGCATGAGGCGAGCGCAGGAAATACGCATGCGTGCAACGCACGAGCTCCAGATCGTCGACGAAGTGACCATTGCCGGTGAGCAGACGCTGGTCTTCCGTGCGCAGGATCCGGGCGCCGATACCGGTGGCGGCGGTCATGGGGCTATACTCCCGCAGACTTCATGGCCGGCGCGGCGGCCAGGATCGCCTTCACGATATTATGGTAGCCCGTGCAGCGGCACAGGTTGCCGTCGAGCTCGCGGCGTACGGTGTGCTCGTCGAGCTCGTAGTTGTGGCGCTTCACCATGTCGATCGCGCTCATCACCATGCCCGGCGTACAGAAGCCGCATTGCAGCGCATGGTTCTCGCGGAATGCCTCCTGCATCGGATGAAGCTTGTCCGGGCTGGCCGCCAGGCCTTCGATCGTGAGGACGTTGGCGCCGTTGGCCTGGACGGCAAGCATGGTGCATGACTTCACCGACTTGCCGTCGACATGGATCACGCAAGCACCGCATTGGCTGGTGTCGCAACCGACATGAGTGCCGGTCATGCCGAGGTGCTCGCGCAGGAACTGTACGACCAGAGTCCGCGCCTCGACGTTGCCCGAGACCGCCTTGCCGTTGACGGTCATGGAAACGGGAATGCTCATTGAAATTCTCCCTGCGTTATTCGTCGGCACGGGTGCGCGCAGCCATCCCGTCGAGCGTTATACGGACTGTCGCAAGACGCTCCCGCGCCGGTCAAGCGAATTGCGGATGAAACGTCTATCGACTGGCCAAAAAGACCACGACCAGGACGACAATACCGGCGCCGATGATCAGCCAGTGCTTGTAGCCCTTCGCAGTTGCGGTGGAGGGCGTCGCGCTGGGCGGCGGGGCGATCGTCTCCGTCGCCGGAGCCGCGGCGGCCGCGGCAGCTTCCGGTGCTGCCGGCGGCGGACTGCCGACCATGCCGGCGAATTTTCCGAAGAACTCGTCGGCCAGCTTCTTGGCCGTGCCATCGATCAGCCGGGCGCCGACCTGGGCGATCTTGCCGCCAACCTGCGCATCGACATTGTAAGCCAACAGCGTGTCGCCCGCATCCTCGCGGAGTGTCACCACGGCACCGCCCTTGGCGAAGCCGGCGGCACCGCCCTGCCCCTCTCCGGAAATCCGGTAGCCGTTGGGTGGATCGAGGTCGGAAAGCGTCACCTTGCCGCTGAAAGCCGCACTCACCGGGCCGATGCGCAGCCGCACCTTGGCCGTCATTTCGGTGTCCGACGTCTTCTCGAGGGATTCGCAGCCCGGAATACAGGCCTGGAGAATGGCCGGATCGTTCAGCGCCGCAAAAACCTTCTCGCGCGAGGCGGCAACTCTGTATTCGCCCTTGATTTCCATATCGCTCTCCTGCCGTTCGGCCCTACCACTTGCTGGTATAGGAGTCCGGCGGTGGTTCTGCCAGTGGTTCGCGCAGGGAGACGTAGATCGTCGCCAGATACGGCACCGCCATCAGGATCGATAGGCCAGCGAACCAGTTTGCCTGCGTGTTCCAGAACAGGGTGCGGATCACCCAGCGCCCGCCATCGGCCGAGACGAAGCCGCCGGCGCCGCCGTCATGCACCTTGATGGCGCCCTCGGTGATCACCATGACGACCGCCCAGAAGATCAGCATGCCGGCCAGCACGATTTCCGGCATCACCGGATAGAATCGGCTGAGCGACCTCTCCATGCGGACATAGCCGCGGCTGCCGTCGAAGCCGAGCAGGCGGCCGAAGGACAGGGCCTTGGCCACGCGATCGACCCGCGGCACCCGCTCCTTGCGCACGATGGTGAGAACCTTCCAGGCCAGCAGCACGACGGCTGGAATGGCGTAGTCCCACATCGGAAAGTCGCGATAGCGGCCATCGATCGCGATCTGCCGGAAGAACGTGCCGATGCGGATCGTGCCGTCATACCAGTCGATGCTGATGACCATGAGATAGAAGATGCAGATGACCGTCAGCGCCAGATAGAGCATCTGAGCCATCAGATCGGCGCGCTGCAGGACGCGCAGACGCGGCAGCTCGCGCCATGCCCGCCAGGCTTCGCGCACGCGCGCGCCGTAGAGCGAAGGGTCGGCCATCCGCCGCGTCAGGCTCTCGGCGATGCCGCGCAGCAGCGCGTAGCTGAACAGCCCCAGCAGCACGGCCCAGAAGACCACGCCGACCTCACGCTCGAAATAGAAAGCCCGCGAATAGTCGGTCCAGATTGCCTCGACATAACAGGTCGCGACGAGCTGAGCGAAAACGGCAAAGATCGCGATCGACTTGGACGGCGGCGGCCGGCGCAAGCTCGCGAAACCGACGACGACCAGCGCCGTCAGCAGCGTCGACAGGGCAAACAGCAAACGCCATTCCGGCTCGGCCACCACCGGCTTGCCGAGCTGGAACTTGGGCTCGCGCTGGGCATTGAGCAGCCCCCACGTGGCGCCGACGGTGCCTTCCTGGCGCGCCTTCCAATACTGGTCGAAGGCTTCGACGATGTTGTAGTCGAAGCCCTCGCGGGCGGCCAACGCACGGAACAGCGAGAAATAGCGCACCTGCTCGATCCGCCCCGGCCGCGCGTCCGAACGCATACGCCCGTCGCTCGGCCAGCCGGTCTCGCCGATGACGATCTTCTTGCCGGGAAAGCGCGCCTGCACGAGCTTGTAGATATCGAGGATATGCTTTTCGATGCTGAGCGTGCCGTCCGGTTCGCGCCGGTCAAGGCCGATCGGCTCGTCTTCCCAATAGGGCAGGATGTGGATGGTGATGAAGTCGACCTCGTCGGCGAGCGAGGGGTTGCGCAGCCAGAACTCCCACACATCGGCATAGGTCACCGGCTGGCGCACACGCTGCTTGACCTGGCGAATATAGCTGCGCAGCTGCGCGGCCGTCATGTCCTGGCGCAGCAGCACCTCGTTGCCGACGATCACCCGCTCCACCGTGTCGGCGTTGAAGTTGGCATGGTCGATCAGAAGATTGATCTGTTCGAGATTTTCCTTCTCGTTGAGGCCAAGCCAGGCGCCGGCCCACACCTTGAGGCCGTATTTTCCGGCACGCTGCGGCACGATCTCGAGATTCTCGCCGGAGGTGTAGGTGCGGACAGCCTTCACCTTGCCTTGCAGGCGCTGCAGGTCCTGCTCGATCTGCTCGGCGCTGGGAAAGGTGCGCGACAGCGGGCTTTGGCCCGGCCGATAGGAGGAGAAAGACACGCTCTGGAGTGGCGCATCCGTCCAGCCGGCGATTTCCACCGGCCGGTTAGGCCACCACCACCAGAGCAGGTTGAGCGCCGCGACGCCAACGAACGCGATCAACGTCACCAATGCACGCATGGGGCTTTTTAGCAGGATAGAGGCCGGGGAAAACTGCTAATTGTGCTTGTCCCCAAAGCCTACAGCGCCCCGCGCCGCACCCCGGCCACCGCTTGGCGCAACAACTGGTGGCCGCGGAACAGCACCGCCTCCTTCCAGTCGTCGGTGTCGGGATAGAACTGCCGGCGCATCGCCGCGCGGATGGGGCCGGCTTCCTTGCCCAGAGGATCGCCGTGCTTGTGCAGCCAATGATCGGCGCGGAAGGCCTTCTGGCCGCTTTCGCGGTCGAAAGTGCCGAATTCCAGGGTGCACATGGTCACGCGGGTCGGCGGCTCCGGCAGCGCGCGGGTAACCGCCTGGTAACAAAGTCCATGGAGCGCCTGCGACGAGGTCTGGCCGCGCTTCGATTCCGTGACCGATTCACCCCAGAAAGCACGCACGCGGCGTGAAGGCGGTGAATCGATCTCGTAATGGGTGATCGGCTCGCCATAGCCATAAGGTCCGAGCCCGGTATGGAAATCGATCACGGCCACGTCGCTGCGGCCGCGCAGATGACTTTCGATGATGGCATGCAGCGTGCGATTGGCCCAGGACGCCCCGCCGCCGCCGAAGAACATGCCGTCGGGGTTGACGAACTGGCCACCCGACACGGCACGGAAGAAGGCAACATCGCCTACCTTCCCGCGATAGGCCGCAAGCTTGGCGTCGGCGGCCGCGATCCCGTCGGGGCTGAAGTCGGCGGGAATGAGAAAGTCGGCGATCTCGAGATAGCCCTCGTTGATCGGGTAAGGCTGCGCGTGATCGACATAGTTGCGGTTGAGATCGTTGCCTTCCTCGGTCACGCGCCGCAGCCAGGCGAAGCCATAGGGATTGATGGCATGGACCATCAACGCCGCGGTATCGGCCGGCAGGCCCCTGGTGCCCGCGCCGGCCAGCCAGTCGACCTGGACGCCCGAGCCGCAAAAACCTTCGACGCCATGCGTGCTGGAGATCGCTACCACGACCTTGGACGCATCGGCCGGGCCCACCCAGGCGATGTCGGTCGACAGCGATTCACCCTTCGGACCTTTGGCAGGATTATCGAAGCGATGGGTCGCGGCATCGGCCAGGCGGGCGGCGGCGAGAAATTTGTCACGCGCTTCGCTGTAGTCGGCGGCGAAGGAACGGATGTTCGGCATATCAGTCCTACCTGGAATTCACGTTCCCTCCCCCATCGCGCCTCTGAAGGCGCTGAGATGGGGAAGGTATGATTGTTGATACAATGCTCTTCATGTCCTGAGCGTGAGTCCGCCATCGACGACGAGTTCGTGGCCGGTGATGAAATCAGCATCCTCCGATGCCAGCATGAGCGCGCCCCGCGCGATATCGAGGGGCTGGCCGAGCCGGCGGAGGGCGGCCTTCTTCTCCCACACCGCGCGGATTTCGGGCTTGTCGAAATTGGTCTGGGTCATGCCGCTATAGATGGCGCCGGGACAGATATAATTGGCCGTGATGTTGAGCTTGCCGAGTTCGAGCGCCAGTGTCCGGGTGAGGCCGCCGACTCCCGCCTTTGAGGCTGCATAGGCCGCCAGTCCGAAGTCAGTATCGAAGGCCATCACCGAGGCGGTGTTGATGATCCGCGCCCGACCCGTTTCCAGGGCGCGCTTGCGCAGTTCGGGAATGGCCTCGCGGCAGAGCCGGAACATCGCCCGCAGGTTGACGCCGTTCACCCGGTCCCAGAATTCGTCGGTCATCTCCTCGACAAAGGCGCGGCCGCTGACGCCGGCATTGTTGAACAGAATGTCGATGGCGCCGAACTGCGCCCGCGCCGCCGTCACGATCTCGCGCGGCGCACTGTCCGTCGTGATGTCGATGGCCAGCGGCACGACCGCCGCATCGCCGGCATGGGCGGAAGCGATCGCCGACTCCGGCCGGTCCACTGCCAGGACCCGGGCGCCTTCGGAGGCGAACAGCTTGGCGGAAGCTGCGCCGATACCCGACGCAGCTCCCGTCACGATGGCGATCTTGCCCTTCAGCCTGTCCATGCGCTTTGGTCTTTCCTAGGCCATCGTCAGCACGACCTTGCCGGTCGCCTTGCGCGACAGCAGGGCGTTCATCGCGTCTGCGGCCTTGTCGAGCGGGAAGCGCATGGAGATATGCGGCTTGAGCTTGCCCTCGGCATACCAGGCGAACATCTCGTCGAAATTCTTGCGCGCTTCCTGTGGTTCACGGGTGCGCCAGGCGCCGTAGAAAATGCCACGCACGTCGCAGCTCTTGAG
>Ga0193752_1001195_pt1 | contig 22197 bp, 13 predicted proteins | sample H1c1metaG_FD_144924 | JGI IMG/M metagenome (GOLD analysis project Ga0193752, IMG submission 144924) | Soil microbial communities from a riparian zone of the East river system, Colorado, United States - H1c1 | ecosystem: Environmental > Terrestrial > Soil > Riparian zone | place: USA: East River...
TTTCTTCCTTTAACAGGGCGAATCTTTATTACGAGATACAACCCAAGATCAAAAAAAGCCAGACAGACGAAAGTATTGTCCGTTTTATAAAAGGGATGAAGGGAAACAGCGGTATCATTTATACCCTGAACCGGAAAACCACCGAAGAACTTGCTGGCACCCTGGAAGCCAATGGCATCAAAGCGGTAGCCTATCACGCAGGTCTTGACGGTAAGCTGCGCGCATCGCGCCAGGATCTTTTTCTGAATGAAGACGTTCAGGTGATCGTAGCTACGATTGCCTTTGGGATGGGAATCGACAAACCGGATATCCGTTTTGTTATCCACTATAACATTCCCAAGAGCATTGAAAATTACTACCAGGAAACGGGCCGCGCCGGCCGTGACGGACTGGAAGGAAAATGTGTTTTATACTATTCTCATAAGGATGTTTCTAAACTGGAACACCTGATGCGCGATAAACCGCTGAGCGAACGCGAAGTGGGAGCGCAGCTGATCAGTGAAACGGTCGCCTTTGCAGAAACCGGCGTTTGCCGCCGCAAGGTGCTGATGAGTTATTTTGGTGAGGAATATGACACACCTAATTGCGGGTCCTGTGATAACTGCCTGCATCCGAAAGAAAGAATTGAAGCCAAGGACGATGTGGTGAAAGTTTTAAAAACCGTAAAAGCACTCGATGAGTGTTTTGCAACAACATATACTGTTCATGTTCTTCGCGGGCATCTTACACCGAACATTGCTATGTACCGTCATGAAGGGATACCTGAATTCGGCATTGGTAAAGAACAGCCGGAATATTACTGGAGTTCCCTGATCCGCCAGATGCTGCTGGAAGGTTTGCTAAGTAAGGATATCGAAGACTATGGCGTGCTAAAGCTGACCAAAAAAGGTATCGATTTCAGTAAGAAACCGAAGTCGTTCAAGATGGTGGTGAACAATGCTTTTGAAGAAGCAAATGCCGACGATGAAGAAACGGCACCTGAGGTTAACACCGGATCTGCAATCGATGACAAATTATTCGAAATGCTGAAGGAATTACGTCAGAAAGAAGCAAAACGTAAAACTTTGCCGCCTTTTGTGATCTTCCTTGAGAATTCGTTGCAGGATATGGCTACGTTGTATCCGACATCGCTGGAAGATCTTGAAAAGTGCCAGGGCGTAAGCAAAGGCAAATCCCTGCGTTATGGCAAGCCTTTCGTTGAGATGATCGCAAAATATGTAAAGGAAAACGACATTGTGAAGCCCGATGATTTCGTCATGAAAAACGTGGCTAACAAGAGTTTGAATAAAGTTTATATCATACAGCAGGTTGATAAAAAGATCCCGCTGGAGACTATTGCAAAAAACAAGGATCTCCGCATTGATGTATTGATGGAAAACATGGAAACCATTGCAGCCAGCGGAACCAGGCTGAATCTTGATTATGCGATTGATGAGTTGCTGGATGAAGATGAGCAGGATGAGATCATTGATTATTTCAAGAGCTGTGAAACCTCGAGTTTACAGATTGCGCTGGAAGAAATGAAGGACAGCAATTTCACCTGGGAGCAGCTGAAGATCATGCGGATAAAGTTTTTGAGTGAGTATGGGAATTAGCGCTTTCTTTGTCAACTCTCTAAATACCGAATTCCGGATAAATCGTGAATTAACAGGCTTTATAACTTCCTGAATTCCATTAATGCTTTTTTGGCATTTTCAAGGGCAAACCTTATTTTTGCTGCCCGCAATTGAAGTTCAATGAAAATTGAAGTTAAAGTTGCGGAGTTCTAATAATCCACCTTCGCCTGATGAGTTTTCAAATTTTGAAGGTTTTTATGGCTTCGGTGGACGAAGAAGGATGGTGCGGTAGCTCAGTTGGTAGAGCAAAGGACTGAAAATCCTTGTGTCGGCGGTTCGATCCCGCCTCACACCACGCAAAAACTCAAGCGATTACGACGAAACGTTGTAGTCGCTTTTTTTATTATGACAAACAATGGCTCAGTTACATACTTTTTCATCTGGATACCATGACTGAGTGACATTTAAAATTGAATGAGAAACATTGATAATTGGATACCATGTTCTCATTCCCGCAATTTTAGAAAATTATTTATAGCAGTTTAGATTTTCTGGTTTGGAATTCAGATTCAGTGATTATACCTTTTACTTTAAGTGAATGCAATTTTTCAACTTCATCTGCTGAATTGGAGTAAGCAGATACTGCAACTAAATTACCTCCATTATACTTTAAATTAAAAGCCTGTTCGCTCATGGTCAGGAAAACAATAAAATCTATCAATGCAATAAAGGCAGGAATAAATGTCCAACAGAAGATTAGATATAAAAAACCAAATCCAATTTGATTTAAATAAAAACGGTGAATGCCAATTCAACCTAAAAAGAAGGCTAAAATTGCAGCTGTAGTTTTGTTTTTCATTTTTTAAGATTTAATGGGTTTGAAATAATATCACTATTAAGGGTTTGGGGGTAAGGATAGTATTTATTGATCGGACCGCATAATGTAATATTATCAGGTAGATGGAATAAGGAGTTATGCTAAGGGTTTTTTGTTTTCGGCTTTAAGCATGTAGTAATACGAATATCTGCTGTAAGAGTTTCACGGTGAAATAATAACCTGATTCGCTTTTTTCCAATCTGTATTTAAAAATGTCTGCCATCTGAGCCCTTGATGATAGGTCCAGTAAGTACTTACAAAAATCTGCATCAACCGATAAATGCAGTTATTAATAGGTGGATGTATTCATCAGCATACTAATTACTTTCGAAGACCAAAGAACAACCACCCTCCTTCGCTAAAGCTACGGAGGCCAATGCCCGCTCGCTTCGGATAAAATCTTCCCTTTTCTTTTTCGCCTTGACTGAGATAATATTTGCCCAACACATTACAGGCATTTTTTGCAGAACCATTTTCGCCATAGCGCTTGCTATGTCGGCATTAATATCAAGCAAGCCCTTTTCCCAAAGTTGCATGGCCGCAGTAGCTGTAAAGGTTTTGGATATAGAGCCAATGTTCATAATCGCATCCAGGCTCATCGGTACTTTATTTTCGATATCGGCTTGTCCGTAACTGTTTGACCATAATATCGCATTATCTTTTACAATGCAAGCTACAAATCCCGGTATCTTTTTCTCAGCCATAAAATTCCTGATGGAATTATCAACTGAATCATATTTTGATTGGGCTTGTACTCTTTTAACACAAAGAGCGTGCAATAAGATAAGTAAACTGAATAATATTAGTTTGCCAATGAATGCTTTCATGGAAATGTTTTGATGTAGTAGATCACTTAAATTGCGATAGCCGGATATTGCCACTTAGTGATTGTATCTGAATTACAGCGCCGCCGCCATTCATGCTGGTGTAGAACTTTGTTGCGTTTACTGTTGTAAAGCCTTTATTTCCATTGGAAAGTAGCGCTTTTACTGTGCCGGTACCAGTGCCAAGTTGTAGTGTAACTCCAAGCTTAGCGAACATTGTAAAGTCTACATCTCCACTTTCCGTAATTACTGAAACAGGGCTTTCCAATTTTTTGTCGGCTGTTATTTTTACATGCCCGGATGAATTCTTCAAAACCAGATTATTTGCAAGCTCAGCTATCTCTACATCATGATCAGTATGGATATCGAGTTTTCCTCTAATGCCTTTAATGTTTAATGATTTTGTAAAATCTGCGGAGGCCTGAACGATTACAGAGAGGCCGGCAGGTAGGTCGATGATGTATTTTCCTGCGGTTGATTTCGCCGGCTTTCCATCGAAGGTAATTTTGCCACCCGTTTTTTCCATCGTAAGACCGGTTTCCATAAGGTTCGATCCCGTTCCGGAATTCGGTCTTACATGCTCGTTAGAACTGGCTGGCACAAACGAAATCATGATTGAGTTGCCATCCGTCCCACGGATTTCCACGTTTGCAACAAGATCGATAAAAGCTACCTCGCTAACGGAACTTTGTACTTTTTGAGTAAATGTTTGTGCATGAGCATAAACAGATGTCAATATGAAGAGTGATAATAAAAAAGGTTTCATAATGTTTTAATATTTTGTTTCGCAACGGTTCTTACTTCAGTACGCGTTGCTGAATCGTCAATTAATGATTGAATTGCTTCCACGCTTTTCGGGGTTTTTTGCTGTGAGATGGTATTGATCAAAAGAACCTGCAACACGGGATCTTTTTCTGTTGCCAACGCTTCAATAAAAACCTCATACACGGCTGGATTGGATAAATGAACCGAAAGACTATACAATGCCGCCATTCTTACGTTAGCATTTTTATCATTCAAAAGAATCTTGCTGAGTGTCTTGAGTAATTTCTGATTAACGGATAAAGAATCGATCTGAGTGATTGCCTGAATGCGAACAGATGCCGAAGCATTTGAAAAAAGATTCTCAGGCTCACCGGTTTTCTGAACCAGTTCAGGTTCTGTCGGTCGCTGATTGGTTTTCTGGCTGATAAGAACAAAGAGTATTGAAAGACCAACTATTAAGATCAAACCTGCTGCGATCCAAAGCTGTTTCGAAAGTATTCGCACGATGGAGACCTGAGCGCGATCGGTATGTTGCGTTTTCATGTAAGCAGCAAACTGCTCGCTCAGTTCAACAGAAGGCTGGGGTTGAGGTTGTGCTTCCATAGCGGCAAGTAAAAAATTCAGTTCTTCAATCTTTCGACGGCACTCATCGCATGATTTAAGATGATTGTCAATTTCCGCTTTCGCGGCAGCATCCTCATTTTCTTTTTGAGCCAGAAACAGATCGATAACTTCTTCACAATTCATAACAGTTTATTTATCGGTTTTGTCAAAATAGATTTCGCGAAGCGTTTTAATCGCCCGATGGATCCTGGTTTTCACAGCAGACTCTGAAATATCCATGATGCGTGCTATCTCCGCATACCTCAGGCACTGGTACTTGCTCAGAATGATCAGTTCTTTCAGTTCTTCAGGCAGGAGATTTATTGCGCGATCGAGCTGGTTAAAATCTTCTTCGGTAAAATTCATTTCCTGACTATGTACAGCTTCGAAAGACTGCGTCAGTTCAATCGTATTTTTGTTTTTTGGTCCTGCAACGCGTAGATGGTCCAGCCATAGATTCCGGGCGATACGGTAAATCCAGGGTCGAAACATTCCTTCGCGGCCGCTGAAGGAATCACGTTTTTCGAAAGTCCGCACAAAAAGCTGCTGTGTAAGATCCTGGCTAAGGGCACTATCGAAAGTCTGCTTAAAAAATACCGGTATATAGCCACCTGATAACGACTGAAAAGAATGGTCATAGCATCAAACCGCCCGCCTCGCAGTTGTTCCATGTATTTCTCATCGCTTAGTTCCGGCACTTTCTTGAAGAGTTTATATAAAGACGAAGGATTCCGAAAAGGTTTCAGGAAATTTTAAAATAAAAAAAGATTCTCTAAGTTGAAGAAATCTCTGGCGTCTTATGCAAAATATCGGGAAACAACATCATAGATGGAACCTAAACTATCTAAACGATGAAACTTATTATTCCTGAACCGTGCACCCAGAAGTGGAATGAAATGGATCCTGCTTCCGAAGGTAAATACTGCAGCGCCTGCGCAAAAAATGTTATCGATTTTACCGGCTTTACCGACAGTCAGTTAGCCGCTTATTTCAAAAAACGCCCGGAAAACGTTTGTGGGAAGCTTTCGGCCGTGCAGATTAATCGAAGTCTTACAAGCCCAATACCTAATGCAAGGGCTCAATCTACCTTCTTGCTTTTAAGGCTCGGCTTTTCAGCGTTGAGTATAACCAGTTGTGCTCCGGAATTGGGCAAAGTAGCAATAGGGGACGTTGAAATGACTGAATATTGGCCCACCAATCGACCAACAACCTCTGAAAATTCCAGAACACAGAAGAAAATATTCACACTGCCGACACTGCTATAACAGGAATCGTGAAAGACACCTTTGGTTTATCTATTGTTGGGGCGAGTGTGTTTATCCATGGCAGTTCGATTGGCACCGTAACTGACAAGGAAGGCCGGTTTAAATTGAATGTGCCTGTTGAACTAATGGCTGATACAATTAAACTGTCAATTCAAAACGTTGGCTATATAGAACAGTTAGTTTCTGTTCATGCGCCATTTTCGAAAGAGTTGAACTTGAACCTTGTCCGATTTAACGCTATAACTTTTGAGCTTGTCGGTTTTTCTGGTGGGATATGTATCAAGCCCACAATATGGCAAAGGATAAAAAGCTGGGTAACATTCTGGAAATAAACCGTTGTTATTTTCAGCTTCGTAATCTGATTCAATTACTTTTCAGAATATAACTTGTGCTTCTTCCCCCGCCGGGCTCCTTCATCAGGATCTGCTTGTCAAGTAGATCGTTGATGTCCCGGCCAGCACTGTCCTGAGATGTTTTTGTGATCGTTGCCCATTTTGAGGAAGTTAATTTCCCTTCAAATCCGTCCAGTAATCTATTCAGCATTATTCTTTGGCGATCATTGAGAGAAGTGGTTGAATGCTTCTCCCAAAACCTGACTTTTTTAAGAACAGCAGCAAGGGTTTCATCTGTATTTGCTAAAGCCCCGTCCAGGCAATTTAGAAACCACCCAAGCCATCCCGTTATATCGAGAGAACCCTTTTGCGTTTTTTCAAGTATATCATAGTATTCTTTTCTTTCCGTTCTTATTTGTGAGGACATACTATAGAAACGTTGCGCGCTTTCGTCCGCCCTTGACAATTGCATGTCTGTGATAGTACGTGCAATCCTGCCGTTACCATCATCAAACGGATGAATTGTTACAAACCATAAGTGTGCAACAGCCGATTTAATTACCGGGTCCGTGGTTTTCTCACTATTGAACCAGTTAAGAAATTTGTCCATTTCCTTTGGTAACAGATCGGAAGCTGGTGCCTGAAAATGTATTCTTTCTTTGCCCATAGCTCCCGAGACTACTCGCATAGGATCAGCAGGCGCGTTATCACGATACTTGCCAACAACGATTTCCTGCATCCCGCTTTTGCCCGTCGGGAACATTGCAGCATGCCAGTTAAAGAGTCTTTTATGAGTCAGGGAATCATTATAGTTTTGGGTTGCATCCAGCATCATTTCAACAATGCCTTCGACATGGCGATCGGCAGGGATTAGTCCTGCTATATCCATTCCCAACCTGCGGGCAATAGAAGACCGCACCTGGTCGGCGTTTAACTTCTCGCCTTCTATTTCACTTGACTTAAGAACATCAAGGGTGAGTGTATGCAGATTAGCTTCTGTTTTTAAATTAAATCCCATGCCCCCCATTTGACCCAGAAGCCTGCCTTGCCTGTGGCGAACTCCCGCCAGTTTTACTGCGAGTTGCCCCTCATTCCAGGTAAAATTCGGCCAGTCTTTATGTTCATGAATATATCGGTCCATCTTAATCTCCGCATTTATTGCGGCAAATATATCGTTTATTCTCCGCATGCTCAGTAAGTTCTCCGCAAATAATGCGGAGAATAGTCATATATTCTCCGCATTCCTGGAATCTCAGTTACATACGGTATCTATTTGATTTTCCATCTATTCCAGTTATTGCGCAGAATCTAACAATCACCGAAATACATTCGTGGTTTATTGTTAATTTATCTTTTTAGGTCTTTTTACTTAGTCGGTAACCTGGTTTTGATAATAACTGCTAGTAGAATACGTTTATTAATATGTATTTATAGTTTTAACCCCCTGGAACTAAAAATTTTATCCGATGAAACCCTTAACCCTAACCGGACTGTCTTGCCTGTTATTGGCAGGAATAGTTTTACTATTTGCTCTTAAAAACAATTTCGAAACTCCCTCACCTTCTGTTCAATCAACTGTCGCAACCAACCATGTAACATCTAAGCAAGAACCGGCTGCTAAATTAGCCAGTAAGTCTTTTATACCCGGGTATGACTCATTGAAGACAGAAGAGATTGATTATATTCCATCACCCCCTGCACTTCAGATAAAGAAAGAAGTTGCTGTAAGTGAGATTGCATTACAAACAACCCCGTTAGAGAATTCTATTGCAGAAGAACAGTTTAAACATTCCAACAGATCCCTGTCGCCATCAGTTCATATGAAGCTTGATCGAATTGACTTTCCAAAATATAGCTCTGCCTATGTGCGGACAAGAAAGACTGATCTGAAAATACCTTCAAAATTACTGACAGCGCCCACTACATTACAAAATGCCATAGCAATGGTGGCAGAAAAAAATCCGCCGGCTGAAATCAATTCTGGCAATACCGATACAGTTGTAACGGAAGTTGAGGAAGTTGCCGTAACCAACCTGCCAGCAAAGACCATGGACATAAAATCAGCCATCGAAGCGGCAAATATCGCTGCTGCTATCGCTGCCACACAGGCAACAGTCGGCATAGAGTCACCACCTGTCGTAGAAAAGGAATCACCGGTGGTGGGCGTTGCTACAGAAACGGTCACGGAAAAGAATGTAAAAACTGTCTATACTCCTTCCCATACTGCCTCTGTTGAAGCTGAAACCGGCAGATCATCTTACTCTTTTGCGTCGCTATATAATCAAGCTGAGAAATTAAAGCACTATGCACAGAAAAAGGGATTTGATACTAATTATGCCTTTATGATTGATATGGGAATGAAGTCGGGCAAAAAGCGTTTTTTTGTAATGGACCTTAATACGATGACGATTGAAAAAAGAGGTATTGTGGCGCATGGCCGTGGCAACAGCAATTTTACTTTAAATAAAACCTATTCAAACGCGGTTAGCAGTAAGTCTACCTCACTTGGGATTTATAAGGTTGGGTCAGCAGCTAAGAGCAATTATGGTATTTCATACCGATTGTCTGGTTTAGAAGAAAGCAATAGCAATGCTCAAAAGCGTGCTCTTATTTTAAATGGGTTAAGCTGTATTCCCCAGGAGGAAAGTGATTCTCCAATTTGTCAAAGTGAAGGATACCCTTCTTTATCACCTGCGTTTTTAAAAGAGATTTCGAAGATTATCGACAGCCGGAGCAAACCAATGCTTTTGTGGATCTTTGATCCGATGACAGAAACTGACGCTCCCGGAAGGATGGCCTATAAATAAAAACAGCAGGCAAAAATCTCCGGAATAAATTATTAAAGCGCTTCCCAAAGAAGCGCTTTTTTGGTGCACATATTCCATCTTGCTCATTTAATGCAAAACTCTGCAACGTTGCAATATCGTTTGCAAGAATTTTGCAAGAGATTTTAAGAGAACCACTTCACCGCAATAAATAATAGTGTTTTATATCTCGTAATGCATAGATTATCAACATAAAACTGTCATATCGCATAAGGATTAACTCTTATGCAATAAATTTGATACTCTGAAATCGATTTCAGAATAATCACAGTTATTGATTTTTTTTAACATTTCTTTTATACTTTAGCTATCTAACGAAGCTAAAAACTGATTGCTATGCCTGTCTTGTCCCACATGCTTGCAGCTTTTACACTCTGCCTTTGTATCTCTGCCACAGCTCAAACTTCCCGAATAAACGGAAAAGTAATTTCCACTGAAAATAACCAACCTCTTCCGGGGGTATCGGTTTCAATAAAAGGTACCACGAGAGGCTCCACGACTAACCGGAGCGGTGATTTTTCGGTTGTTGCTAACAGTGAAGCAATACTTGTATTTAGTTATACCGGATTTGAAACAACCGAACTGCCAGCCAGGGGAATCATCGATAGTGTAACAATCCTGCTGTCGCCAAATCCCGGAGATATGAACAGCGTTGTTGTAATTGGCTATGGAACCCAAAAGAAAAAGGAACAAACAGCTGCTATCAGTACTATCAACGGTAAGGACATTGTTAAATCTCCTGTAAGTAACGTAACCAACTCTCTTGTGGGCAGAGTGCCCGGATTGTTTGCCCAGCAAAAAAGCGGGCGTGCAGGGATGAGCGCTTCAGACATTGCTATCCGCGGTCGGGCATCTACCAATTCTGCAGCACTGATAATTGTTGATGGCGTGGAACGTCAGACCTTTGGCGATATTGATCCAAACGAAATTGAATCCATTTCAGTACTTAAGGATGCATCTTCAACAGCATTGTTCGGAATCAAAGGGGCTAACGGAGTCATTATCGTTACTACAAAAGTAGGTAAGACAGGTAAGCCGAAGGTTTCATACTCCGGAAATGTAGGAAGAGTAAATTTTACCCAAGTGCCTCAGTTCCTGAGCGGATACGAAGCGGCGATGTTGCATAATGAAGGAGAGAATAATCTAATCAAAAACGGATTAGCTCCTTCAACTTATCAGAAATTATTTACGGATGAAGATATCGAGATCTACAAAAACGGCACGGGCGATCCGTTGCTGTATCCAAGTGTAAACTGGTTTGAAGCCATTACCAAACCCAACTGGCTCAGAACCCAGCACAATCTGAACTTCACTGGCGGTTCACGGGCAATCAAGTACTTTGTCTCACTGGGATACCTATACGAAGATGGAGGTTTCAAAAACTTCTCTACACCTTCAGGCTACAAAACGAATCCTTCTTATACCCGCTACAATTTCAGGTCAAACCTCGATTTCAACCTCACGCCCAGCACCGTTATCAGCCTGAGAGTTGGCGGCAGATTGGAAAACAGGTATTCATTTCAGGCGAATGGAGGCCAGGGTGATCTACGCCAGCGGTTTGAAACCGGCCCGGAATACCTGATGACCCGATTGTACAGCATTCCCAGCTACGCAATACCATTCTTTCCTGAATATACCAATCCAACAACTCCTGAAATGCAGGAGCTGGATGACACCTATAATCAGATTGAAGATTTTGGAAGACTTGGTGTGAACACATTCAACCCATATGCGGTGATCAAACGCAATGGATATGTGAACTATGACAACAATGCAATAGAAAGCATTTTTATGCTTGACCAGAAATTAGACAAGCTTATCCGCGGCCTCGGCGTGAAAGTAACTTTCGGTTATGATGCTTATATCGCTGCGGCCAGAGCGCAAGGCGGTGCTTATGCTTCCTATAACGTAGATAAAGCAACGAAAACACTGGTAAACGCAAGAGCAACTTTTGAAGATCCGCTGGGTGGCGTGGCGTCTCAGAACTATGGATATATCAAGACCAACCTTCAGGTAGCGCTCAACTATAATCGTGTATTCGGCAATCATACTGTGACTGGTGTATTTGTTGGACAGCGCGAACTTCGCGGCGCCGATGGCGCAGAAGCTCCCTTTGCAAATGAAGGTTTGGTACTGCGCCTGACCTATAATTATGCGGGTAAATATTTCTTTGAAGTAAATGGTGCCTACAATGGTTCTGAGAATTATCCAAAGAATAACCGTTACGGGTTGTTTCCAGCAGTATCAGCCGGATGGACGATCAGCGAAGAGAGTTTTATGAAGAGTATCTACTGGTTGAACCACTTGAAAATTCGTGGCTCATATGGATTGATCGGGTACGGTAGTGTAGGCGGCACCAGATTTTTATATCTCGACGAATATTCAAATGGCGGGGATAATCCAACAAATGGCGGAGCAAATTCTATACCCAACAGAAGAGTGGCATTTGGCAGTGCAAGCTCGAATGTTCTGTATCCCGTGGTATGGCACAGCCGTGCAGGAAATCCTGAGGTTACCTGGGAGAAATCAGTAAAAAGAAATGTTGGTCTTGAAGCCGCATTCCTGAATAACAGGCTTTCTATTAAAGCAGATCTGTTTGATGAGCGCAGGTACGATATACTTCTCGCAAGAAATAATTCGGCTTCTGTTATCTACGGTGAAGTGCTTCCTTCCAGTAACTATGGAGAAAATTATAACAGTGGTTATGAGGTAGAATTGAGTTTCAGAAATTCAGATGGCCCTTTTAAATATGGCATTACCGCACAATATACCCATGCAAAAAACAGGGTGGTTAAAACAGATGAGCCAATCAATCTTCCTGCAAATCTGAAAATGACGGGCCGTAGTATTGGTCAATTCATGGGATATCAGGTAATTGGTTTCTACAAGGATGCGGATGATATTGCTAACAGCCCCACTGCTGCTGTTGCGGGAACAGTGATGCCGGGTGACCTGAAATATGCTGATATCGCGGGCTCATCAGATGGTAAGCCGGATGGAATTATCAATGACCAGGATAGAATGCCGATAGGCTATTCCGATGTTCCACAAAATGTTTTTGGCTTCGAACCAAGTATCAGTTATAAGAACTTTACATTGTCTGCATTAATTCAGGGCGTTTCCAAAGTGCATTCAAATGTATTCTTCAGTGGTGGAAATTATTATGAAAGTATGCTTGGAAGATGGACGCCGGAAACTGCTGCAACGGCTACCTGGCCGGCAATGCGGCCCAGGGCTACTACCAATCCTAGTTATTCGTTCAATGATTTCATCATGCAGGATGCGAGCTATGTAAAACTAAGGAACGTAGAGTTCGGTTATACATTACCGTTGCCACTGACGCAGAGATTGAAAATGGAATCGATCAGGATTTATGTAAACGGTCAAAACTTATATACCTGGACCAAATTTGTTGGCCTCGATCCGGAGAACAATCAGACAAGTGCTGTGGCAACTTCATTCTTTGCCGGAGCGGCCAATAGTATACCTGTAAGCAGAATTTTCAATTTCGGCATTAACGTACAATTTTAATCTCCTCTATATGAAAGGAAAATTAAAATGCATTGTATTTGCATTGATCTTTATGGCAGTTTTATCCTCCTGCAAAAAAGATTTTCTTCAACGCGATCCCAGCGTAGCGATCACAAAGGACAGGGTTTTCCAGGACCCGGTTCTGGCGTCGAGATTCGGCGATAACAGCTACAATTTCTTATTGGATGATTACGGTCGCCTGAGTATACCGCAACCGCATAAAGGAACTACCGGGCAGTTTACCGATGAAGCTGTCTTTGCCGCAACGGAAGCTAACCACGGCATCATCCCGATGAATCAGGGGAATTTTCTTGACCCTAATGCGACAGATGTAAATCTTGTTTATAGCAGGATGTACTCTGGTATCCGTAATGCGAATATCATGCTTTCCAAGATCGATTCCGTTCCCTGGACAAGCGCACAGAATCCAAAACTGATGCGGGCGCAACAATTGTTCCTGCGTGCAATGTTTTATTTCGAACTGGTAAAGAGATTTGGAGGTGTGATCCTTCTCGACCGCGCACTTGAACAAACGGAAAGTTTCGACCTTCCCAGAAATACTTATGATGAAACCGTAGCATTTATTCTCAAAGATCTTCAGGAGGCCGAACAGATTTTCAGCACTGAATCACAGGGAACTGTTTATACCCCCGATAATGGATGGGATCAGGGAAATTCCGGAAGGCCTGCTACTGGTGCAGCAAAAGCATTGCGGGCAAGGCTTCTCCTGGTTAATGCAAGCCCTTTGCATAACCCAACAAATGATGTTGCAAAATGGAAAAGAGCTGCAGATGCTTCTAAGGAGATCATTGACATGAATAAATATTCGCTGCATACCAATTACAAAACATTATTGCAGGTAGCGAGTTCTCCGGAATATATCTGGATAAAAGTAAGGCCCGCGCGCCCCGGTAACTCAGCGAGTATGAATGACTTTATTATTCCACCAAGCTCAGGTGGTGCACAGGGCTTGCTGAACCCAACTCAGAATCATGTTGACCTGTATGAAATGAGTAATGGAAAACCAATCACAGATCCGACATCAGGGTATGATCCCCAGGATCCTTATAAAAACAGAGATCCACGATTTTATGCCAATATCATTTACAACGATATGACCTGGCAGGGAAGAAAGATCCAGATGTGGCTTAATATCACGGTTAATCCACCATCTTATGGAACAGATTTTCAGCCTGGATCTAACAGTTACACACGTACAAGATATTATGTGGCAAAATTATGGCCGGAAGCCGCAAGAGGCAATCAGTCAGCAGCGGTTATTCTCAACTTTGTTTTTTTCCGGTATGGTGAATTTTTACTCAACTACGCAGAAGCCTTAAATGAACAAAGCGGACCTGTTGGTGATGTATATAAATATGTAAACGAAATAAGGACAAGAGCCGGAATGCCTGGGCTTCCTGTTGGTCTTACAAAAGACCAGATGCGGGAACGAATACACAATGAAAGAGCCGTTGAACTCGCGTTTGAAGAACACAGATGGTGGGATATTCTCCGTTGGAAAAAAGGAGTGGAGATCATTCCTAAAACAATTATGGCTATGGATGTAGAAAAAAACGCCAGCGGGTTTAAATATACACCGGTGGCCCTGGCTTCCATCTATCAGAGAGTGTTTCAAGATTATATGCATTTGTATCCGATCCCGAGAACTGAGATCTATAAAAGCAATGGGATACTTCAACAAAACCCGGGTTGGTAATTATCTGATAATTATTTATTACTACTAACAATAAGCCCATGCGCTATACTTATCTGACAAGGCTTTCCATAATTGTTCTATTTGCTGCTGGCATCTGCAATCAGGCAATTGCTCAGTCCACGAAGGACAGCAGAACATTCAAAGGTACTGTGAAAGACAGGAATAATCAACCTATTGCAGGTGCAACGATAGCGATCCAGGAAGTGACCACATCTGTCATTACAGATGCAGACGGAAGATTCTCAATAGATGCTGCTTTAAAAGATGTACTTGTAATAAAGAAGGACGGTTATCTGTCTCAACGAAAAGTGATCAATGATACTGCAGAGATTGCAATAGATCTCATAAAAGCGCTTACTGATGCAGGTGATGATGATGATGTAAATATTCCCTTCGGCATCAGGAAGAAAAGACAGGAAAACTCAGCTGTCTATACACTGAATACAAAAAACCTTCCACAAATTCCGTTAAGCAACGTAACAAATATTCTGGCTGGCAGAATTCCCGGTTTGTATGTTCAGCAAACCGGATCCGCACCTGGCGCGGACAATGCCAGCCTCCAGATCAGAGGCAGGTCAACATTCGGTCCAAGCGGGCTCAAGATACTGGTGGATGGTGTTCAGCGTGATTTTGCAGATTTTGACGTCAATGAAATCGAAAGTGTTACTGTTCTGAAGGATGCTGCGTCGCAGGCCTGGTATGGCTTAAGGGGTGGGAATGGAATTATTCTCGTGACAACAAAAAAAGGCAATCCGCTAAAATCCAGTATCAATTTTGATGTCCAGGGTGGTATACAAATGCCGGAAAATCTGATTAAGCCTTTAAACTCTTACGAATTTGCCTCACTGTATAATGAAGCCTCAGTAAACGATGGTGTTTCAAAAGTGTATGACGATGCAGCGCTCGCGGCCTATCAGAACGGCTCTGACCCCTTTAAATATCCAAACAATAATTATACTGATAAGTTTCTGAACACGGCTTCACCAATACAACGATATGTATTGTCAGCAGATGGTGGAAGCAATGTAGCCCGATATTTTATACTGATGAGTTACATGAACCAGGCCGGGCTTTATAAATATTCAAAGAACGATGAATATAATTCCAATATAAATTTTGGAAGATTCAATTTCCGTGGAAACGTTGACTTTGATATCACTGATAATTTTACCGTGGGACTGAACGTTGGCGGACGTTCGGAGAATCGCCGTCAGCCGGGAAACAATGAATCGGGCGCTTTCCTTGATTATATTTATAATCTTCCGCCAAATGCGTTTCCGGTGCTCAATGCAGATGAAAGCTACGGAGGTAACTCTCAGTTTCAGAACAATCCGATGGGGCTCATCAGGGAAAAGGGATATCAGAGTACTATTGACCGCGTTATGATGGCAACTCTCGATGCCAGACACAAGCTTAATTTTATTACCAGGGGTTTAAGCGCCAATATCAATTTCAGTTATGATGCGCAGGGCACTTATGTTTCGGGGCTAACACAGGACTATGAAGTAAAAGATATGACAGGTGCAGGCCCGGCGTTCTTCCGAAATAAAACTCCACTTGGTTACCGCAACTCCACATTCAGTGCGAGCAACCGAAAAAATGAATTGTGGGCAGGGCTTGATTATAACAGGGATTTCGGAAATCATAGTGTAACTGCCGCCCTGCGTGGCCATAGATTTGTAAATGCTGCTCCTGAGAGACTTGATTTTCGTGGTCAGGGCGTATCAGCCAGGGCTGACTATTCATTCGCTCAGAAATATTATCTCGGATTTGTGGGGAGTTATTCCGGCTCAGAGAATTTTCCTCCGGGAAAACGTTATGGATTTTTTCCGGCAGTTACTGCAGGCTGGGTAGTGTCTGATGATTTTATTAAGAACAATAAAATCCTTAGCTATGTTAAATTAAGAGGTTCATTCGGACAGGTGGGAAGCAGTGATATTGGCGGCAACAGATTTCCTTTCGAAAGGTTCTTTAGCAGAAATAATACCGGCGGTGGCTATGTATTTGGTACTGGTTTTTCTGCCAGCAATTCTTCAACGGAGGTCTCAATCGCAAACCCGGAGATCACCTGGGAAACAGTTACAACACTTAACGCTGGTATTGATTTTAAGCTTTTTAATAATTCGCTGTCTGCATCCGTTGATTATTTTGATTTACGCCGTGAAGGCATTCTTACTCCGGCTGCAACTTCATCTATACTCGGCGCATCGCTGATTGTGAATGCCGGAGAGGTAACAAGCAAAGGCATGGATCTATCGCTGAACTATGACAAAAAGGTTGGCCAGTTCGATATCTCCGTGAATGGAAATTTCGCAATGTCAAGAGATATTGTCATCAGCGAAAACGGGCAGGATGGATTACCCGAATATCAGCGAACAACTGACCGGCTCTTGGGAGGCAGACTGGTATTTGTGTCAAATGGTCTTTTCCAGAACCAGGCCGATATTCAAAATGCAGCAAGGCAGGTATTATCGGGCAGGGTCATACCAGGCGATATCAGGTATGTTGATGTTGGCGGAACAAAAGGAATACCTGACGGTATCATTGATAACCTGGATCGTATCCGGATCGATGAAAGGGACTTTCCTAAATTGTATTATGGTTTTGGCTTTGTAATAAAATATAAACTCTTTGACTTGTCAACACAATTCCAGGGCGTATATGGCAGAACGATGGATATCCAGGGAATAGTGAACTCCGGTCCGTTTACTTTTAATAAAGAAAGCTTAAAAAGATGGACACCGGAAAACGCAGCTACAGCCGAATATCCAAGGCTTGGTCTTACAGACAGAGCTAATAACACAACCGGCTCCGATTTCTGGGTTGTTTCAGGAGATTATCTGAAAGTAAAGCATGTAGAAGTTGGATTTACATTTCCACCATCAATTTTTAAACGGTATAGGGTCAGGAATGCACGGTTTTATATTGGCGCGTTCAACCTTTTTTCATTCGATAAGGTACCGCTCGATATTGATCCCGAAATTCCAAGCGCCGGAAGGGGAACAAACTACCCCTATCTGAAAACCATGTATGCAGGTTTGAGAACAACTTTTTGATCAGCTACAAACGATGTTTATGAAGAAGATTAACTGGAGAATATTTCTGCTAAGTATATTGATCGTGATTAGCTCCTGTAAGAAAGATTACCTGAGCTTTGATTATACCGATGGAAACATCCGGGACGAAAATGAAATCTGGCAAACGGACAGGCAGGCTCGTGGTTTTCTGAACACTGTATACCCGGGTATACTTATGCGTTACAACCTTGATGGAAACGGATCGATGCTGGCCTCCGCTACAGATGAGTCCGTAAACTCCAATCTCGGTTCGTCTGTTAATATTTTCAACAACGATACCTGGGGTTCGTTGCGTACTGTTGATGACCAGTATACGAATATGTACAACTATATCCGCCGCGCAAATTTGTTTATTGAAAATGTAGGTGGAAGCAAAATTACTCCGGCAACAGATATCCCTGTATTAAAGGGCGAAGCATTATTTCTGAGAGCGTTGTATCATTTTGAATTGATGAAGAGATATGGCGGGATAATTATTGTAAAGGAGTCTTTCGAAGCAACCGATGATATTGATGTTTCAAAAAATTCATTTGATGAAGCGGTGAATCAGATCGTTGCAGACTGCGATTCAGCAGCAGCTGTTCTGCCTGTTTCGTTAAGCGATCTTCCATCTGAGAATAAAGGACGGGCTACCAGAACTTCAGCAATGGCACTTAAGGCAAGAACTTTGTTATATGCAGCCAGTCCTTTAAACAGTCCGGGTGGCGATGCGGCTAAATGGGAGCGGGCGGCCGATGCGGCTAAAGCTATAATCACTTTAAATAAACATTCTCTGCTTAGCTCTGCACAGTTGCCAAATCTCTGGAATTATGGTTCACAACCCTATAATGCCGAGGTGATATTTGCATCCCAGGCTGATAATAATAATACGCTCGAACTTTATAATTCTCCGATCAGTTATGATGCTGCCAGAGGAAGAACAAATCCAACACAGGAACTTGTTGACGCATTTGACATGAAAACCAACGGTAAGCCGATCACGGATCCCACGTCAGGATATGTGGCAAGCAATCCGTATGCAAACCGCGATCCGCGATTAGCACAGTTTATTCTGATCAATGGAGCAACCTGGAAAGGAAAGACAGTTGAAACCTTCATTGGTGGAAAAGATAATGTTACCACAAATACAAACAATACCCGTACAGGTTATTATCTCAGGAAATTCATGAGTGAAAGCGCATTCTTTGGTGTAGGTACGGCCGTGAATGTAAGAAGGCCCTGGGTTCTTTTCAGATATGCGGAAGTGCTTCTTAATCATGCTGAAGCTCTTAATGAAACGCAGGGCCCTGTTGCTGATGTGTACACTTCTGTAAATGCTGTACGTATAAGATCAACGATGCCTGCATTGCCCGCTGGTCTTTCAAAGGACCAGATGCGGGAAAGAATTCAAAAAGAAAGACAGGTTGAACTTTGCTTTGAAGACCACCGTTTCTTCGACGTAAGACGCTGGAAGAAGGGAGAGCAGTTATTTAACAAACCTGTAACCGGAATGCGGATTACAAAAGCCGGCAGCACCCTTACATTTGAACGATTTACAGCCGAAAACAGAATTTTTAATGAAAAAATGTATAGATTTCCTTTCCCACAAACCGAATTAAATAAACTAACGAAGCTTGAACAAAATCCAGGCTGGTGATCAAGCCCGGATCTGATTATGAAAAAGAGACCCAAAACCGATATTTCGCTTAAACACATAGCCAAAGAACTTGAGCTTTCCCCATCTACTGTTTCGAGAGTTCTTAATAACTACCCTTATGTAAATGAAACAACCAGAAGCAGGGTTATGAAACTGGTTGCGAAGATTGGTTACAAAAGGAATATCATGGCATCCAGTCTTCGGACAAACAAGTCGAAAACAATCGGAATGATCGTGCCCAGGATTTCAATGTTTGTCCATGCACAGATTATTACCACACTTCAAAACATTCTTCATAAGCAGGGTTACAATCTTATCATATGCCAGTCTAATGAGTCGGTTGAAATGGAAAAAGAACTTGCTCAGACGCTTTTTGCCTCAATGGTAGATGCTGTAATTGTGGCTTGTACTTTATTCACGACTGATTTTTCTCATTTCAATATTCTTATTGAAAATAATATACCCGTATTTTTTTATGATCGTGTCCCGACAGACCAGTACCCGGCAGCTATAATCAAAGGAGATGATTTTCGGGGTGGATATCTTGCAGGTTCACATCTTGTTGAAGTTGGCTGTAAGGATATAGCTCATATTTCCGGTCCATTAACCAGTAATCTGTATCGGGCCAGAGTAGCAGGCTTTAAAGAAGCTATGGAGCAATATGGATTTAAGATTGGAGATGACAGGATATTTTATCATGAATTGACAAGTGAGAATGCGAGAAGAACAATGCGGCAGCTTTTCGACACCCGGCCATTTCCCGATGGTATTTTCGCAGCTAATGATCTTACTGCACTTACCGTTCATGAGTTTGCAAGAGAAAGAGGCATTGCGGTTCCAAGGGATCTGAAGCTTGTCGGCTACAGTAATGATCCAAGCTCTTCACTCGTTACACCATCCATTACAACCATAGAACAGTTCCCTGAAAGAATCGCAGATACGGTTGCAGAAGAACTGATGAAATTCCTTCGGCCAGACATCACCGAAAGATTGGAGAATTTCAAACCTATTACTATACCCGTAGAACTGGTGAGAAGAATGTCGACATAGTCTATACTCCCCTCCTGCGAAGGAGGGGAAATGCCGAAGGCATGGGGTGGTTGTTCTTTGGTAATTGCAAACTAATAACTTTCGAAGACCAACGAACAACCACCCTCCTCCGCTAAAGCTACGGAGGCCAAAGCCCGCTCGCTACGCTCACCGCCCTCCTTCGCAGGAGGGCAAGGAGGGCAGCTAAGGCTAATTTATTCAAAATGATATTCTTCCTTCAATGAACTGATGAGTTGACGTGCACTGAATAATACCCGGTAATGAATGCCAATACGGGTGCTCCAGTCGAATTGTTTTAACACACAAAGATTGGCGCCAAATTCAAATTGCGACTTTTCCTTTTTATATAAGATAGCGTTTACCGGCACTTCTGGTTCTGATAGGATAAATCCGGAAGAATCAGAAGCTGTAACTATAAACCTGGTGATACCTTTCATGTCAAGAAACTGTGCGAGAAATTTTCTTACTTCCATATTGAGATAATCGTTCCTTTCCTCTATTGCTTTCAGTCTCTGAAGATCCGTATCGTATTTAGAAAAATAGCGAACCAGGTTGCTATTATGAAAATATCTCAAATTACCCGAGTACTTTAATTGTTCAAGTGTTGAGGTGGTTGGACTGAAAAATACGCCTGAATACAAGTAAGCTGCCTTCGCATAAATTTTTTTGATCGAACTGTCACTTTCATTAAATGAATGAAACAATGCATTCAGTGTATCCAGCTCTTTACTGCCAGTTTGCATAAAGGTTGTCCTTTGATTAAGAAGCACAGTGTCTTTTATCAAATCGGCATACAAAAATGAAGCGTATTGTTTTGCACGGAGACCTTCAACATAATGTTCCCGGATATTCTCTGCAAGGAAGCCAGCCGAAACAGCCAGGAACAACATAAAAAACTCCCAAAAATAATGTGTCCATGAATGCCGCGGCGTATGTGCGTGGTGGTGAACTTCCATATTATCGGTAGATGTTTGATTGGCAGATTGTTCATGAGATTCTTCGCTACTGGCAGTATTGTCATTTTCTGGCATAAAGAACAGTTACCGTTAAATTAGGAAATTTTCCTGACTCCCCTCCTGCTCGCCCGCCGTGGCCAGCACAGGCGGGCGAAGGAGGGGAAATGCCGAAGGCATGGGGTGGTTGTTTTTTGGTATTGCACCTTAAGGACTAATGCGGAGACCAAAGAACAACCACCCGCTCGCTACGCTCGCCGCCCTCCTTCGCAGGAGGGCAGCTATATGTTACTCCGTCCTTAAATTCTTTACAGGATTTGCTACTGCCGCTTTTATTGACTGAAAACTTATGGTGATCAGAGCTATCAGTATAGCCAATATTCCTGAAGCCAGAAATATTGACCAGCTGATATTTATGTGGTAAGAATAATCCTGGAGCCAACGGTTCATGGCATACCAGGCAATTGGAGATGCGATTATAATTGAAACCAATACAAGCTTTATAAAATCGATCGATAATAGTTTTGCAATACTCAGGGACGAAGCCCCCAATGTCTTACGTACTCCGATCTCTTTAACCCTGATCTCTGCCATATATGCGGATAAGCCAAATAATCCAAGACAAGAGATCAATATGGCAAGGGATGCAAACATGCCAGCCAATGATTTTGTGCGTTGTTCGCTGTCAAAATTCTTTTGATACTCCTCATCAACAAATTTATAATCGAATGGATAAGAGGGGTTATATGTTTTGAAGATCTGTTCGGCCCTTGCCAGGTTTGCCGATGTTGACCGGCCAGGATTAAATTTAATATGCATGGTACTAAACCAGCTCGCCGGCCCCTGGATAACTAATGGAGGAGCTTTTTCATAAGGAGAATTCAATACATAATCTTTCACCACACCCACTACATGCCAGCTTATCTTAGAGGCAGGTTGCGTAATAATTTGCCCTATTGGATCTTTGAAGCCCATGGTCCTTACAGCTGTTTCGTTCAGCATTACTGCGAACGAATCAGCAGGATATTTATTGATGTCAATATCCCTGCCTGCTATCAATTGCAGACCGGCAGTTTTTATAAGATCTGCATCGGCGCTGAATATAGCAATGGTCTCACTAAAGTCCGGGCTCCTTCCCTGCCATCTCAAACCCCATGAATTGGATCCGCGCAGAGTAATGGTAGTC
>Ga0193752_1001197_pt1 | contig 22147 bp, 14 predicted proteins | sample H1c1metaG_FD_144924 | JGI IMG/M metagenome (GOLD analysis project Ga0193752, IMG submission 144924) | Soil microbial communities from a riparian zone of the East river system, Colorado, United States - H1c1 | ecosystem: Environmental > Terrestrial > Soil > Riparian zone | place: USA: East River...
CCTGTGCATCTGAAAAGCGGGAAACACCAATAATTTTTTTCTTCAGGCCTGCTTTGTCTATGGCAAGTCTGGCGAGCTTTGCCATGCTCGGTCCCATTTTTCCACCAACTCCCAGGAATATAATATCTCCATCTATAGATTTTATATCGTTGATCAGTGCATCTGATGGCTTGAACAGTTCCTGTTCGATCAATTCTAAATCAGACATATTCTTTTGTTATTTATTATTTAAAAAACAATTCACGCACGTTTACTACAGCTAATCCAAGCAGAACAAATAATCCGATAAACCCTATCAATTTAACCAATCCTGAGTTAGTGTAATTACCCATTATTTTTTTGTCGTTGGCAATAAGATACATCGTTACTCCAAGGAAAGGCACAATCAGTATTGTAACACTCTGTGCGAGCACAATCAGTTCCAGAGGGAGTTTTCCGAACCTGATTGCCACAAATGCACCAATTACCATTACCAGCGCAATTAATCCTTTTGTGATGTTTGAACTAAGTTGATTACCGTAACCAAGCGCATCACTAAGCAACGTTCCCCCTACAGTTGCATTCCCAATCAGTGAAGAGAATGAAGCACCAAATAAGCCAAAAAGGAAAAGTTGGGAAGCATATTTACCGAATAAAGGTTCGAGTGCACCGGCCATATCGCCTGCGTTATTCACAGTGGTATGAGTAGGATACAATACCGTCGCCGCGCAGATAATTACAAAAATCGCCATCAATCCTAACAATAAAATTCCTGTAGTGTTGTCGGTGCTTTTCTGTTCGATGCCCGGCATCACCCTTCTCCGTTCCTGTACCAGGTATGATTGATAAAAAGCCCCGACAATAGAGAAGCATGATGCAGTAAAAGCGATGATCAATGGGGTTGAGCCCGTAGGAATAGAAGGTTTCAGTCCACCAATAACTGCAGCGAAATCTGGCTTTACCATTATCACTGTAGTGATAAAAGAAAAGAGCATGAATACGATCAATAGAATCATGATCTTCTCCAGTATTTTATAAAAGCCCCGGAAGAACAGTAATGCGATACTGAACAGGTTAAAGAAAACAATCCAGATAACCCTCGAAATTCCGGTGAGTTCTTCAAGTGAAATACCCGTACCAATCGAATTACCGGCCTGAAAAGAAGAGGCCACCAGGAAAATACCGATACCCATAAAAATGCCAACCGCCTTTCCCCATTTTTCCCGGATAGTTGAAAGAAAGGATTGTTTAGTAGCTAACCCAATACGTGCCGCCATTGAAGTGAACACATTCATAAATAATATAGCAGCTACTACGATCCATATCAGCTGATAGCCGTACACCGCTCCCATCTTGGACGAGATAGTCATTTTACTTGGTCCAAATACGAGGGCTGCCGTGATGAGTCCCGGGCCTAGTGAATACAGCCATTTCTTTAATTTCCATTTCGAATTTACCGGAGAAGACACCGGTATGTTTTGCCTGAGATTTTCTGCCTTTGTTTTGGTTGTCATGCTAGCTGGCAATTTGAAAAATGAGAGGATGCATTTTCTGATAAGAGTCTCGAATCCTCAATTATGAATCGTCAAATGTGAGTTGAGACATCGATGATTCGCTACGCTTATTGACGATTCAAAATATAAAATTCAATATTCAAGACTGAAAATATGGATTTTCCGTTTACGTTCACGGTTTTCATCAAAAGTTCGACGAAAATACGGAAATTTAGATTTCAATTCCCTAATTTAGTGCGGGATCCAGAAACTGAAACCGCACTAAAACCGCAAGATGCTATTTAGCACAAGTAGTTTTGACTGCTAGTGCGGTACATAAAAAATGAAACCCGCCTAAAAACCGCAGGTCATCAAAAGCTATCAACCAACTAATATGCAAAGTCAAGCGAACATGACAGTCATAACCGAGCAACCTTCCAGGTACAGGCACATCGAGAAAATGTCTATCGGGGAGATTACTGCACATATAAACAATGAAGATAAACTTGTTCCCCTGGCAATTGAAAAAGCACTCCCACAATTAAACATACTGATTGAGGTCATAGTTGAAAAACTCAAAGCGGATGGTCGCTTATTTTATTTAGGCGCAGGCAGCGGGGGCCGTCTTTCAGTTCTGGACGTAATTGAACTTCCCACCACATATGGTATCGCACCGGATATAATCCAGGTGATACTCGCAGGTGGTGTGGAGCACCTCGTAGATGCGCTGGAAGAAAAAGAAGATGACAGATCAGCAGGCTGGCAAATGTTACTGGAGAAAAAAGTTTCAACAAAAGATATTGTAATCGGAATTTCTGCAAGTGGAACTACTCCGTTTGTCCTGGAAGGAATGAAACTATGCAGAGAACATAAAATTACCACAGGCTGTATAGTAAGCAATCCCGACTCGCCTATTGCCGACCAGGCAGTATATCCGGTAGAAGTGATCACTGGTGCAGAATTTATTACAGGAAGCACCAGAATGAAATGTGGTACTGCGCAAAAGTTGATTTTCGATATTATCAGTACAACAACCATGAGTAAAATGGGCCGCGTTTTAGACAATCAAATGGTTCATGTAAAACTGATCAATAACAAAATAACTGCCCGGGCTGTAAAGATGCTTATGAATAATGCAGGTATATCTGACTATGAAAAAGCAAAAGACATACTGATTGAGCACGGTAGCGTACAAAAAGCTCTTGATCATCTGGCACAGAAAAATAAAAGTCATTAGAATCAGTCATTTATTTCAACATGAAATTTGCCTATTCGCTATTTGCATCCATTTGTTTTAGTGTTGCCTGCTTTTCTCAAACAGAATATGCAGCCGGAACCTCCAGCGTCAGCCTGGAACCTGACTCTTCCATATTCTCAGTTGCCCTGGCAGGCTATGGAGCACCACGTGAAGGCAGATTCAGCATTACGTGGAACAAAGTAGCCGATAGTAAGAACAGTATTGCTATTACATCACTGCATAATCAATTCTATTCGGTCGACGGAACTCATGTGCTGTGGCAGGGTATATTTATCAAAGGCGAACTTCAATGGAAGAGGATCTCTGAACGAGAAAATATTCATTGCCTTACCTCTTATCAGGGGAAACTTCTGGCGGTAAAAGAAAACAAATTGTACCGGGGAATAATCTCTCCTTCTAAAATAACCTGGACTCCTCTCACAGGCTTTTCGGACATCAATACGATTAGTGCTCTCAAAGGCAAATTATATGCTACCAACTCAAAAGATGATCTGCTGGCCGGCACCCTCAGCAAAAATAAAATCAGTTGGATCAAGATTGGAAAAGCAACTGGTATTAAGAGTTTAACCGCTCATGGTGAACAATTATTCGCGATTAATTACGGAGATACTATCTGGCGCATGAAACCTTATTTCCCCAATCCTTACTGGATGGAAATCGGCAGAAAGAATAACGCGACAGTTAATATAGATATTGAACAGCTTGTTGTAGCGGGCGATGCCCTGTATGCCGTTGCATCTGATAAGCAACTTTATAAAGCTTCACATAAAACTGCGGGTAATCTGACTGCCAGGGCGGTTGCTATCCGTAACAAAAAACAAACGGTAGTAATCGCCGGCCTGGATGTAACCGGATTTGATCTTTCATTTATTAACGAAATCAAATCGGCGATTCTGAAGAGTAAAAAAATTCCTGCATCAGCAATTCTTATAAATGCTTCACATACACATTTTGCGCCCGTTACGCAGGCATGGACTACCTGGGGAGATTTTTATCATGTGCCAGATAGCAATTATTTGAATAAAATAGTAAAGAAAGCGCTTATCCATTGTATCGAAGAAGCCATCGATAATCTGAAACCAGCAGAAATAAGTTTCGGAAGATCATCCAGTATAATCGGAAAGAACAGGCGGGGAAGCGATCGGGTATACAAACCTTATGATAGCACACTCGATATAATTACAATTCAAAATCTTAAGCACCAGCTTCAATCGATCGTATTTCTCACGGCTTGTCACCCTGTTTTTGAAATTGAAGGTGAAGAAACTTATACCCTTTCTGCCAACTATCCTGGCGTGGCCAGATCAAAAATTGAACAAACACTTCAGGTTCCGCATACAATATTTATACAGGGTTGTGGAGGTGATATCAATCCTAAATCGACCAATCATACAGAAACCGGTGAGCAACTCGCGGATGATGTGATCAGGATGGCTCAGTCCACGACGGAACCGGTAAAAGGCACTATAAGCTTTGCCATAGATCGAATAGACATACCCGTTACACCCTGGTCCAAAGATTCGGTGCTTGCTTTCAAAGAAACCAATGAAGCATCGCCTGGTGATCTGGTTGCAGAAAAAAATGTTCGCTGGGCGAACCTGATGCTAAGCCGGTACGAAAAAGGTTCGGTGGCCAAAACACTTCCTGTTTATGTGCAAACAATTAATATCGGCAATTGGAAGCTGGTAGGGCTTTCGAGAGAAGTGGTGAACGAATACGGTCCTGCCATACGTCAGTTATTTCCCGATAAAACAGTAAGTGTGGCTGGTTACTCAAACGACGTGGCCAGTTATCTCCCGAACAGTTGGCACCTGACAGAAAAACAATATGAAGGATATGACTCATTCTTTTGGTATGGTCAACCAGGTCTGCCACCACTGAATGTTCTACAACTAATTGTAGATAAGATAAAATTATTCAACAGGTAAAACCACAAGATGAGGTCAGCAAACTTGATACCTAATGAAATTCCGGGCAATCGTTCGCAGCGATCTCTTATCATCATCGGTATGTTGTTTTTCGTATTTGGATTCGTAACCTGGCTTGGGTCCGTACTCATCCCCTATCTGAAAATTGCATGCAGGCTCAATAATTTCGAGTCTTATCTCGTCGCCTTTTCGTTCTACATTTCTTATATGATAATGGCTCTTCCATCCGCATGGGTGCTGAAGTTCACCGGATTTAAAAACGGCATGTCGGTTGGATTAGGAGTTATGGCAACAGGTGTATTGTTATTTATACCCGCAGCTATCTATCGAACCTATATCGTTTTCCTTACCGGGTTATTTATACAGGGCTCTGGCTTAGCAATACTGCAGACAGCTGCCAATCCTTATGTAACATTTCTCGGTCCACAGGAAAGCGCGGCCAAAAGAATCAGTGTGATGGGAATCTGTAACGGTGTTGCAGGTATCATTGCCCCGTTGATACTTGGTTCGATCATCCTCAACAATACAGATCAGCTCCAGGAAAAATTAAGAGCCCTGAATGCGGCGCAGCAAGCCGTGGAGTTGAATGCACTCGCAGCGCGGGTGATAGTCCCATATATCATCATGACAGCGGCTCTTCTCGTTCTTTCCGGATTTGTTTACTTCTCCGGTTTACCCGAAATAGATACGGACATCGAAGACAAAGAAACGGCTCACGCGAATATGAATAAAACAAACATCTTTCAATTCCGGCATTTGTTGATCGGTGTATTTACATTGTTCATCTATGTAGGTGTGGAAGTGATAGCCGGAGATAGTATTATCAACTACGGTTCATTCCTGGGTATTCCAATTGAAACTTCACGTTTCTTTACGAGTGCCACCTTATCCACAATGCTGATAGGATATCTTGTTGGAATCATTTGCATTCCCCGTTATTTTTCGCAGGAGCAGGCATTGAAATTTTCTTCGATAACAGGTATCATCTTTGCCATCACAGCTATTACGACAACGGGTTATATGTCAGTTGTATTTATTGCATTGCTTGGGCTTTCCAACTCTTTGATGTGGCCCGCTATCTGGCCTCTTTCGATTGCAGGTCTTGGAAGATTTACTAAAATCGGTTCATCCTTATTGATTATGGCAATTGGTGGTGGTGCCATTATGCCATTGATATATGGACACCTTGCAGATAGGACCAATCCGCAAAATGCATACTGGTTACTGGTACCTTGTTACCTGGTAATATTCTATTTCGCTGTGAAAGGTCATAAAATCAAAAAACCGGCTGAAACCACAGACAGTAAAATCAACATGATTAGCGCGAAGGTTTTATAAAACGTTCTCTCGTCCGTCCTATGCTTATTAAACCGGTTAACTGATTGCTGGTCTCAGCTACCATAATGACACCGGCAACTACTGACTTTACTATTATTAACTGCATAAAAACCATTCATATGCGGACTCAATTCACATTTCCTTACCTATACAGCAAAGTAAGAAAACTTGTCGCGCTGACTTTAGTCTGCAATTTGGGTATCTGTTTTTCCTTAATCGCTCAAACTAATTGCGATACCCACTCTACTAAAGCTGCATTCACGGAAGAATTTTCCGGAGACGTTGCCATTTTTGAAGAAGGAAAATTTGAATCATCCAATGCTGGTTTGCCGAATGCTGGCACAGAGATAGTATTTATAGTTAAAGGCGTAGTTACTGAAAGCGGAGGCCAACCCTTATCGGGAGCAACGGTTACCCTTAAAGGCAGCTCCAACACAACAAGCACAAATGAAGACGGATCTTATTCCCTCGATATACCCGACGGCAATGGAACATTGGTAGTCAGTTTCACCGGTTATTTATCAAAGGAAATGGCAGTAAATAACCAACAGAGTATAAACATAGTTTTAGAAAAAGATCCTAAATCGCTCGACCAGGTGGTTGTGGTAGGTTATGGTACCGTCAAGAAAAGTTCTCTGACTGGAGCTGTATCTAAGGTGGAAAATAAAACCCTTGATCAGATTCCTTCGGGCCGTCCGGAAACTGCGTTAGTAGGAAGAATGTCCGGAGTAAGTGTATCATCACTTAGAAACAGACCAGGAGATGCACCGGTTATCCGTATCCGTGGTGCATCCTCATTAGACGCAGGTAACGATCCACTGATAGTGATTGATGGCTTTCCCGGAAGTAGTCTCGATAACGTAAACATGAATGATGTTGAATCTATCGAAGTTTTAAAAGATGCATCGTCCGCCGCGATATATGGATCCCGTGGTTCAGGAGGTGTGATTATCATCACAACTAAAAAAGGAAAGACAGGTAAGCCTTTATTGAGTCTTAACTCGTATGTTGGAATAGCAGTTCCAAGGACGCATCATGACTGGATCAGCGGACAGGAATACTACGACTATGTAGTCCGCTATCAAAACCGCGAATTTGTATGGGCCGGTGGTGATCCAACAATTCCGGTTTGGGGAGATGCAAGAAGACCTGCCAGCTATCAGGTAAATCCGGTTATTAAAGAAAGAAATGTGAACTGGCAAGACGCAGTGCTAAGAAACGCTCCGATTCAAAACGACAACCTGTCTGTAGCGGGAGGAACTGACAATGCCCGTTATTATATTTCGGGCACCTATCGCGATGAACAGGGTTCTTTAATTAATACATGGTACAAAACATATGCAGTACGGGCCAATGTCGATTTTAAAATCAGCCCGGCTGTTAATATTGGTTTGATGTTGAATCCTAACTTCAACAAACGTCGAACATCGGCTTTCGGCATCGAAGCTCTGGCAAAATACCCACCATTTGTTGAGGTTCGTGGCGCCGATGGCAGCTATCCAAAAGCCAGGGACTATTGGGGAGTGGTTGTATCAGGAGGTATCAACCCCCTCGCAACACTGGACGCGAATGAGAACTATATTAATACTTTCAACAATATCGGAGAACTTTCGCTGGGCATCAATATTCTGAAAAATTTGAAGTTCAAAAGCTCGCTGGGAACTAACATTACCTATTCAACAAATGATTTTTATCAGGCTTATTTTGGAAATGTTGCGAATTCTCCTTCCGGCTCTGCAGCTGATTCAAGAAATATCATGATACTAAACGAAAATGTGTTTAGTTATAATCAGACTTTTGGAGGCAATCACCATATTGGTGCCATACTCGGTAATTCAATACAAAAATCCGAAAGCAGGTTTTCTAATATGGGGATTGTGGCAAACAGTTACAGCAACAATGTAATTCAAACATTGAATAATGCTATCATTTCACCAACCCTTACAAGAACAACTAAAACAAGCTGGGGTCTTGTTTCATATTTCGGAAGAATTAATTACGACTACCAGGAAAAATATTTGCTGGCCGCGTCTTTAAGAACTGATGGAAGCTCCCGCTTTGCACAGGATAATAAATGGGGATTGTTTCCGTCTGTTTCGGCAGGTTGGAATATTGCTAAAGAAAATTTTCTTAGCGATAGCAAATTATTAAGCAATCTTAAATTGAGGGCAAGCTATGGAGAAACCGGCAATTTTAATATACCCGATTTTGGATACCTCGGAAGTATCGGTAATGTCTATTATTCTCCAAACGGGGTGCTAACTACCGCGCAGGCACCAACGAATTTTGGCAACAGCGAGCTGGGATGGGAGAAAAATAAAAGTTATGATATAGGACTTGAGGCAGGATTTTTGAACAATAGAATCAACTTTGTAATAGATTATTATAATAAAGAAACCAGTGGACTACTCTACCAGGAATCCATCCCTGCCACAACGGGTTTTACCACTTCTCTACGCAATACCGGCGTGGTAAGCAATCGTGGAATAGAAATCGAGCTCTCTACCAAAAACTTCACAGGACCATTCAGCTGGCAGACAACTTTCACCTTGACTACAAATAAAAACAAGGTGGTAAGCCTCGGTGGAGTGAATGAAAGAATCAGCACCGATGCATATGGTATGAGTTGGATATTAAGAGTTGGCGAACCGATGTTCTCCTACTATGGCTATAAGAAAATTGGGGTGTTGCAAAACGCTGCAGATGTTGCGTCTTCACCCATTCTGGCCGGCTCACTTCCAGGAAATACCAAGTACCAGGATTTTAATAAAGACGGAACGATTAATGCCGCAGACAGGACAATTCTTGGAAACTTTCAACCCAAAGTGTATCTCGGCATGGTGAACGATCTTTCCTGGAAACAATTTGACCTTAGCCTGGTTGTTCAGGCTTCCTATGGAGCAAAACTCTATAATTTCGAAAACGAATATTACCAGGGCGCTTTAGCTGGCGCAATGCGCAGATCGCTGGTTGAAACGCAGTGGTATTCAACAACAGAACCAGGCGATGGACAAACACCAGGATCTGCTTTAAGCAAACTCACCTGGCAAGCCAATAATGATTTCTACATCGAAGATGCATCTTTTCTTACCGTCAGAAATCTGATCATTGGCTACACAATACCAGCGGGCATCTTGCAGAAATTAAGAGTGAAAACCTGCAGGTTCTATACTTCTATGACCAATATACTGGTACTTACTAAAAAGGGATTTCATGGTTATAACCCCGAAGGATATACGTTTGGTGAGATCAATGGTCTGAACAGCAAACCCGGATACAATGGAGGTTCGGAACCGATCAACAGAACATTCACATTGGGATTGAACCTGAATTTTTAACAACAAACAGACACAATCATGAAAACCATAAAATATATAATCGCCTGTTTACTGAGTGCCGGCACGGTCTCATGCAGCAAAAACATTATTGAATTAACACCCGATTCGGAATTAACAACTGCACAGTATTACAAAACAAGCAAAGACATGGACCTGGCAGTATTGGGTATATACAGTGCATATCAAAGCCGTAAACCAACAGACTATATGTTACTTGAATTACCATCCGATAATTTATACAGAAGTACCTACACATTATCTGCCGGCTCAGAGGATGCGGATAACCTGTCTATCACAGCAGCCAATCCCCTGTTCAACACATTCTGGACAGCATCTTATAGTGGTATTGCCCGTGCCAATGCTGTACTGGACAACATTGATAATCCTACCGATTATAAGACCGGGCAGAAAGAGCAGTTTTCGGGAGAAGCTAAATTTATGCGGGCACTCTACTATTTTGATTTAGTAAGAATGTTTGGCGACGTTCCTAAAGTTGCGACCATACTTTCTGTTAGCGAAGCACAATCGACACCCAGGGCGCCTGTTAATGAAATATATGACCTGATCCTTAGCGATTTGAAGGAGGCTGTCGCATCACTTCCATCAAGAACGGCGATGGCAAAAGGACGAACAAATAGTGCGGTGGCTGCTGCATTATTAGGTAAAGTATATGTTTATCGAAAGGACTGGGCCAATGCAAAAACCTATCTTGAAATGGTCGCAGCGCCGGGATATAAATTGCTGCCATTGTTCAGCAATATCTGGAAACTGGAGAATGAAGACAACGATGAAATGGTGTTTGCGATCAAATATACTGAGGGTACCAATGGACACACACTTTCTACAGCATTTTTGCCATTCGGCGGCAAAACAGGTATAGCTACATCGGGTTTGGAATCTGTATTTCCTTCCTGGGATATACATAAATTATTCGATGCAGCTGATACGCGTAAAGCCACTTCCATCAGTGAATATTACAAGGCTCCTACTCCTGCCAATGCGCCTTTGAATTGGTTTCCACATGTAAGTAAATATGAAGTGAAGCATGTTATTAATTCTTCCGGTCTTGATCTGCCCGTAATAAGGTATGCGGACATTGTACTGCTTCTATCAGAAGCTTATTATGGTCTAAATGATAAAGCTCAGGCCCTGACACAACTTAATAAAATCCGCGAACGGGCTTTTGGGAATACAACGCACATTTATGCTGCGGGAGATATTGCAACACCGGAAAATTTCACAGACAAAATATTGTTGGAGAGAAGATTGGAATTTGCATTTGAGAACGAAAGATGGTTTGATCTGGTACGTTTCGGTAGATTGCAAACAGAATTGGCATTTGAAGAAAGAGGCTATAATCAGGCAACTCAAACACCACTAAAAATCACCCTTCAACCAAAAGACAACTACAAGTTATTTCCGATTCCTCAAAGCCAGATCGATGTGTATCCAAAAGACGGATTAACTCAAAATCCTGGTTACTAATTTAAAAAACAAATATTATGGCAAATAAATTTGGTAGAAGAAAATTTATCAACTCGGTATCAATAGGCTCGGCAGCGGTTTTGTCATCGAATAGCCTCTCCGTGTTCGCAAATGGAAATCTAAATCAATTAGCAGTTTTCGGCGGGCAGTCGATCAGGCAAAAAGAATGGCCGAAATGGCCCGCCTTGCTTGCTGACGATAAGATGATTGAATCAGTTACAAAAACCACTAAGAGCGGCGCATGGAGCCGTATCAATAATCCGGTGAACGGCACCGTAGCGACTTTTGAAAGGGAGTATGCAAAACTCACGGGCACAAAATATTGCGTAGGTACCGGCTCGGGAACCCAGGCACTCAGCACGTGTGTTGAAGCATTGGAGATCGGGCCGGGTGATGAAGTAATTACTTCTCCATATACAGATTTTGGTACAATTGCATCCATCATTTGCAGTCATGCGCTGGCAGTCCAGGCAGATCTGGACCCTGCCTCTTTTCAATTAGACGCAAAAGACGTGGAAAGAAAAATCAATAAAAATACCAAAGCCATCATGCCGGTACACATGATGGGTATGCCTTGTGAACTGGATGCGATTATGGCGCTTGCAGCAAAACATAATTTATATGTGATAGAAGATGCCTGCCAGGCAAACTTTGCCCGTTATAAAGGCAAGCAATTGGGAACGATCGGTGATCTGGGCTGTTTCAGTTTCCAGGCAAGCAAGCAGATCTCATGCGGAGAAGGCGGTGCTGTGATTGGCAATGATGAGGTATTGATGGATAAGGTTTACACTGTCCAAAATCATGGCACCAACAGAAAAGGGGTTAATGTTACCATTGGTCAGAAATTCAGAATGAATGAATTTGAGGGAGCTATATTGATCGCACAATTGGATAGTGCAATGGATCGCTTTAAAAAGCGGAATGAGAATGCCGGTTTTCTTGATTCAAAATTAAAAGATTTCAAGGGCCTGATTCCACAGAAAAAATATGAAGGCACCGAAAGCTGTGGATACTACCATTACGCCATGTCGTATCACAAAGAACATTTTAACAATGCTTCAAGAGCTCAGTTTCTGAAAGCTATCGCAGCGGAAGGAATTCCGCTTAGTCCTTATATCAAAGGATTACATACCGAACCCTGGACCGATCATATTCTTCAACTTCCGGAATACAAAAAAATGTATTCAAAGGAAAGACTTACACAATTCAAAAATGAATTAAAATTGCCAATGTGTGACCAGGTTGGACAGGAAATGGTAGTACTAAGTGGCTCTGGCCCGCTGCTTGGTAGCAGGCAAGACATGGAAGACGTAATCAATGCAATTATGAAAGTACACGCAAACCGGGATAAACTTCCTTCTATCCAGATTTAATATTAAATGAAATAAATCCGTCAGTATCATCATGACTCAACACAAGAATCGCAGACTATTTCTTAAGCAGGCATCGCTGCTAAGCGCCGGGACCTTATTGGGATTGAAGAATAACGCTCTACCTGTTGGAATAAAAACTCCCGTAGCAGACGAAAGAATTATTGACATCCATCAGCATACCAACTATCATGACAGAAGCAATGAAAACCTGCTGATCCATCAACGGGAAATGGGAGTTACAACCACGGTTTTGCTTCCTGCCGGGCATGTTATCAACTATGGTTCTACGCACTATGGCGTGTCCAATGGATTGCAGGCCAAATGTACACCAAACGAAGCCTGTTATCAGTTCGCACAGGAGCATCCGAAAGAGTTTTTGTTTGCGGCTAATGAGGTACCGGATGCACCAAATGCCATCAAAGAAATTGAAAAATATCTGGAGCTGGGAGGTGTTATGATTGCCGAGTTAAAATTCAACCTGGAATGCGACTCACCCGAGATGCAAAAAGTTTATCAGCTGGCTCAGGCTTATGATGTGCCCGTATTGATGCATTGGCAATTTAAAATGTACAGCACAGGATTTGATAAACTCCCATCTATGCTGAAAAAATATAAAAAAGTCAGGTTTATTGGTCATGCACAAACCTGGTGGGCCAATATCGACAAACAACATCCTAATCAAAACATACTTTATCCGAAAGGAAAAGTAACTCCGGGCGGTTATACCGACCGGTGGTTAAAAGATTATGAAAACCTGTATGCTGATTTGTCTGCGGGATCAGGATTATCTGCACTGACACGTGATGAAGATTTTACCAGGGATTTCATTCAAAGGCACCAGGACAAGCTGCTGTATGGAAGTGATTGTGCTGATGCAGATGCTAAAGCTAAAAGTGAGTGCCAGGGATTTCAAACGATTGCCGCCATCAAAAAACTCTGCCCCAGTAAAGAAATAGAAAGAAAATTATTATTCGAAAACGCAAAAAGAGTACTGAAGCTTAAATTAGACTGATATCAGTATAGTTCAACATCATGTAATGATTAAAGTAGTTAAAGATCTCTCCCGGCAAATCAGTGAATCGGTAATCAGTTATCGCAGACATCTACACGCACATCCCGAATTATCTTTCAAAGAATTTGAAACTTCCGCATTCATTAAAAAGAACCTGGATAAATGGGGCATTCAATGGAAAGCGGCAGCCGGCACAGGAGTGATTGCATTGATCACGGGTGATATTGCTTCTGATAACTGTATTGCGCTTAGGGCAGATATGGACGCACTGCCAATCGGGGAAACCAATCAGCACGATTTTATTTCAAGGAACAAAGGTGTTATGCATGCCTGCGGCCACGATGCACATACGGCATCATTATTAGGTACAGCGTATATTCTTCACCAATTAAAATCGGTAATTTCGGGAACAATCAAACTCATCTTTCAACCCGCCGAGGAGATTCTGCCAGGAGGAGCCGGAATAATGATTGAGGAAGGTGTATTGCAAGATCCGGTTCCTTCCATAATTATCGGCCAACATGTAGCGCCTTTTGTTCCGGTGGGAAAAGTGGCCATTCGAAAGGGAAAATTCATGGCCTCTATGGATGAGATCTTTATTACCATTTCCGGCAAGGGCGGTCATGCCGCTCAACCGCATCGTAATCTTGATCCGGTTATGATGACTGCGCAAATGCTTGTTTCGTTACAGCAGGTAGTAAGCAGAATGGCAGATCCGGCGATGCCATCGGTTCTTTCCTTCGGGAAATTGATTGCCAATGGCGCTATTAATATTATACCCGATTCTGTTTATATAGAAGGCACTTTCAGAACAATGAACGAGGAATGGCGCGATGAGGCACATAAGCAAATCAAAAAAATTGCCGTAAGCATCGTGGAAGGTCTTGGAGGGATCTGCAAAATTGAGATCAATAAAGGTTATCCAAACCTGACGAATGAGGAAGCAGCAACTACTGCCGTTGAAGGATATGCGAAAGAATATCTTGGCAATGAAAATGTAATTGAACCATCACTCTGGATGGCTGCAGAAGACTTTGCCCGGTATTCGCAGGTAATCCCCTCCTGTTTTTATTTACTTGGAACCGGCAATGAACAAAAAAATACCTGTATATCTCTCCATTCGCCTGGATTCGATATCGACGAAGACGCTCTTACATTGTCTGCAGGTTTAATGGCTCATATTGCTATCCGGTCCCTGCACGATTTAGTGTCTCAGAGTTTACCGGATTAGAAAGTTTCAAAGTTTGTCGGCAAAATCAAAGGAAAGCTGAATGCTTTGCTGCCGCTCATATTGCTTACATCAGCTGTATAATAAACTTCTGGCTGAAATTAATTTCTTTTCGCTTTCCCGCCAGATGGGTTTTGTGAAATAGTATAGCTACATAAATGAGACCCGCTCACGAAATAAATTTTTCCATCAAGATAATCACCCCCGACTTCTACCTTAACGGGGGAGTTGGCGATCATGGACAATTCATAAGTTCTGGAATTCAGTTGAATAATGCCCTTATTGAATAACAAATAGATATCCGTCGCCTTTTTTCCACGCACAAATATCCTTGGCGATTGGGCCCAACTTGTTTTGCCTAATCTTTGTTCAAACTCTTCCTTATGCAATAGTTTTTTCTCTGCCGGGTCAAATACAAAAAATGTTTTTAAATCTGCGATACCGTACACCAGGCCGTTCTTGTCAAGCATCATATCGCTGTAATCCTGCACTCCTGGTAATGCCGTTTCTTGCCACTCAATTTTTCCGGTTAAAAGATTCAATAGATATAATACGGCCTCTTTAGCTTTTTTCTCTCCTCCTGTTCCGGGCATTGTAGTAGTACCTCCAAGGATTTTTCCATTGTCTAACTCGACCATACTCAGGGTTGATTGATCAGGAATCAGGATGCTGTCAATTAATAGATTTGAAGACTGCTGTTGGTTATTCCATATTAGCAGACCTCCTCCGGTATAACCATATTCAGGTGTTCCGCTGAGTATGACATTTTTACTATCACGTGTTGCCAGTACCCGGAGTGGCCGATGAGTACTCAATACAGAAGCACCCAACCAGGCCGGATTGGTAGCGGCATCTTTCTTTGTATTAACCCATGGTTTACCCGGGGCCCATTCCAATAAAGCTCCTTGTGGGTAAACGCCGAAATAAACTTTTTCGTTTTTACTTGTTATGGCATTGAATTGGCCGAATGCGGGAAGATGAATTAAAGAATTGTTTTTTGGATTGAAATTAAAAAAACGCATGGGAAATGCGGCTCCGCCAGCAATTGTGCCATTTGAAACAGTTCCAACGCCCATTACTAATGCTCCCTCGGTTTCGTAACCGAAAGCAACAGTTTTCCTTGTGCCATCAGAATCTTTTATAGTCAGTTTTCTCTCAAGCAAATCAAGGCTGACCAATTGTTTGCCATCCGGAAAATTCTTATGAAATAATACCTGGCTGCCGGATATTATTGGTTTTGCAGGGGCGGGTTTTTGGTCATCGACATTATATTTTTTGCCTTCATAAAAATAAAACCATGCTTCAATACTATCCATCAAAGCCTTACCATACACTTTTCCATCTGTGCCTCTGTACACATAGGCCGACCCTTTTTTACGTACTGCTTCTTCCAGTAACGGCGTCGCTTTGCGAGTGGTTGGGTCGAATGCTAATATCTGGCTGGCAGTATTACCGAGTCCTACATATATCCAGCCTTTATCATCGCCCGCCAGATATCGCGGGTATTGCTTCCAGTTTTGTTGATATTGATAACCGAAATCGGTAAAAGATCTGGTTTGTGGATCAAATGAAATAATTCCACTGTTAGGATAGGTGACTGCCCAAATAACACCTTTATCATCTTCCGTTAATGCCATTGCCATTTGGGGCATTGTCTGATGATGAAAGGTGAAGGCACGGGTGACTGGATCAAACTCAACAAAATTATTATGGAAGAGTGTATAATATTTATTCTTCGATGACAGCACAGAAGCATATGGAGCATCACCCGGTTGAAAGGGCATTGGAAATTGCTGGCTCTTACCGGTTGCAGCATCGATCATCAGCAATGCATACCCGCCACGATGATCGAATAGCCACGCTAATACTACATTCCTATCGTTGCCATCTACTGTAGCCACAGTACCCCGGTGATTACTTACCGGACACGCCACTCCATGATCATAAAAACCGTTGCCTAAATCCTGAGCCAAAACAGCTGACCACATAAACAGGTTTACAATCAAAAAACAAAACAAGCACACTATCTCGGATCGGATTCTTACCATTACGATTGATTTAAAACTGATGGGAGCATTCCTGCACTGTCCTGGTCCAGGAAAAGTATTGCATTTGAATGCCGGCGAAGAATCGTCGAAGGAATCTTCTCGTTAACTTTTTCTGTAAGAGTAAGATAAGCTGCCCTGGCCTTGTTTTTGCCCGGAACCATACAAAAGATATATTTCGACTGCGACAGTGCCGGAACCGTCAGGGTTATTGCATGTGTTGGCACAGCGGCTATGTTTTCATAACAACCATCATTCACCTGCTGCTGCCTGCATGCATGATCCAGGTCCACAATTTTAAGCAACTTAGGATCTTCAAAATCGGAAACATGAGGATCATTGAATGCGATATGCGTATTCTCACCAATGCCCATGCAAACTATGTCCGCCGGATTCCTTTTTAGCAAGTTTTCATATCTTATACATTCCTGCTGACTATCCACTGCATTTCCATTCAGATAATTAACAGTCCGAAAAGGCACTTTTCCAAACAATCGATCCTTCAGGTAATTTCCAAATTTCTGAGGTGAATCATCATCAAGGCCTACATACTCATCCATATGAAAAGCATTGATCCTGCCCCAATAAATATCAGATTCTTTCACCAGTTGATCCAGAGTTTCACTTTGTGAAGGCGCGGCGGCAAAAATCATATTGACAACTTCCTTCGATTTTTGTAATTCGCGAATTTTGTTCGCGATTTGTTGTCCGGCATTTCTACCTAATTCATTTCTATCTGTAAAGACCCGGACCATCAGGCTATCACTAAACATTTGCTCCAGCATAGATTTTATTATATTTTTAAACGGTTTTCCCATTTTAATAATCGCGCACTAAACAGAAATGATTCTTTATTTCTTTTGGTGTATAGATTTTTTATCCTGTGATAAACTTCTTTGTTTGCATCTGAAAGCTCAAGCCATCCAAACAGCGCAGACAAATAAGGATCATATGCCTCTCCCACACCATCTACTTTACGTGTGACACCGGTTCCATCGGGAATCAAAATATTTTTTAGCAAGGTATTCGCAAATCTTTTCATATCGCTGTTATCAAAAACTAATCTCTCTTTATATGCTTCTGATACCATAGCAATATCCAATACACCATGAGAAATATCTTCAATATGAGGTGCAGGCTTAAAATAACTGGTATTAGACGAAATACCATCCTTTGGTGTCCAGCCTGTAGTTGTCATTGGCTCATACCAATATTTCCAGACATAGAGATCATCTGCTGACTGGTAACTCAGACGATTCTTAAAAAGCCTGCACATTTTTTCGGACAAACTATAGTAATCATTTTTTTTGGTCAGCCGATACAAACTAAGCAAAGCACAAACATGTTTGCCCAGATAGTTGAATGGTTGTCCCACATTATCAGCAGGGAAAGATTCACCTTTTTCGCAGGTGATATAGTATCCTTCGCCGGCACCCGGACCATTACGCCACACTCTTTTGTTTGCATCACGGTAAGATTCTTCTGCAGAGTGGATAAAGTAATCAGCAGTTTGATTCAACTCTGCCAGGCGACTATCCCTTTTTACTGCTTCCGCAAATCTGAGCAGCGGTTGATAAATAATTCCCAGGTATCCGGTATATGCAAGAGATAAAGGTTTGAGTTGAATCTTTTGAGGACGTATGACACCTGCTTTTCGAAATCGTATTTTTATCAGATGAGATTTTTCTGAGCTATTTCCCGCTGCCGCAGAATATGGTGCCATAGGATCATTGATAGTTCTTTCAATAAACCGGTTGTCCGTTTTATCCAGGCTTATATTTTCAAATAACTCGGTTCTTTTTAATGGCTTATTTTCCACTTTAATAGTATAACGGCCTTCCTGATTTCCGGAGATAATCTCAATTGAAGTGTAAAGATTGCTTGAGAAAGTAGTGGATCTGATATCCGCTATAGTGTCACCGGCCACATTTACTATTACAGCAGTAGCCACAACATATTTAAATCCCATACTCCATCCCGGGCGGATATAACCTGACATATCAGCGACTCCTCGTTTGTCATCACGATATGTCATCAGTTGATTTCCACGGCGGGCAAGTATGTCGAGGTATTTTCTGTTTCCTGTGGCTTCATACATATCCATGACTGCGTTTAGTGTAGCAGCTTCTCCCCAGGCCAGCGAGCTAGCGTCCGGTAGCTTTTTCCAGGGATCGGATCCAAGCAATTTCAGAAGTAGTTGATCTGCTCTTTCAACACTGATAATGGTGCTATCGGATGAATACACCGGAAGAGTATTTTGCTCCGGGTTAAAATGATCAACAACCTCGCTTTTTTGCCAGAACATTACCGGTAGAAAAAAGGCGAACACTAATAAAATCGGATCGTTAAAGCTTTTTTTCATTATCCTATCAAAACTACAAGCAATGAAAAAGTTAATCACGTGAGTGGTGCAAAATACGTACAGCTTGCAACTGTATCAACCGGCCCTTTGAACAATGAGCAGTTTCCGCAGTGCCTGTCTGCAGATGGAGGAAGATAAAGCTTACATACCTCACAACGCGAATCAGGATCCGGGGCTTCCTTAACATAGCCAAGCTTTTTTCTTTTGTCAAGCTCAGCCTCGCTCAAATTACTAAGATCATTGCAGTCTGTTGGATTAAACTCCTCATTTTCCAGCTTTTTTGTATTGTCTTTTTCCTCAGGCTGTTTTGATGCATCACTACCACATGCTGTCATGAAGATTCCTGCAACAAGGCTCGCCATGTACGAACCACATTGTTTCAAAAACTCCTTTCGGGAAGATTGTTCCATTTTTCGATAAATTAATTTAAGTTTTTATAAGCCCGGCCAATGCATCTTTCAGCTCTTTTCCTTTTAGTTTACCATATGTTTTTAATTTCGCTTTTTGTTCAGCGGAAATTGCTTTTGATTGCTCCATTCCGCTCCTGATCCCTATGATAAGAGCAGATCCCTGTTGTTGTGAGGATTGACTGTCTTGCGACTGTAGTTGCGTCATAAGTTCCTTTTTATTAAATCGGGCTCCCATCACGTAGCCAAGATCTTTGAAAAAGCCAATCGTGAGCTTTGATGTGTCAGTACCGGCAGGCGAATCCAGGACCGTCTTATATAATGTTGGTGATGATCCCTGATCTGTGCTTAATACTGCCATCTGAAAATACTTGTCATAGCCGTATCGGTTAAGGATATCAGTGAAAACCGGAATAGAGTTCTGCGAATCGTATTCACCGAGGCTGAGAGCAGATTGCAGTACAACTTTAGCTACCGAATCCTTGGATAATGCAACAACATCAGCATAACATTCTTTAAAACGCTCTGCCAGTATCGCTGCATTCGTTCTAACGCCGGCGGAAGCATCCTTCATCATTTTCTTTACTATATCTGAATTCAGTCCATCCAGGGCATCGAGAAGATAAAGCGCGTGCATCCTGGCTTTATCACTAGCATGATCAAGCATTTTGATAAGCGATGGATTAACAGATTTATCCATTCTTTCTACCAGCAGCCGATGTGCGGTTATAGCATACCACTCGTTATTGTGCGCAAGAAGCGGCACCAATTCTTCACTGCTCATTTTCCCGAGATTTGGTTTAACGAATTTATAATTTGCACTGGCAGGCATAATCCTGTAAATCCGACCTTTATCAGTCCCTTTCTTAAAATCCATATCCGCTTTAAGTTCATCAGGAATCGAAACAGGAGTTTCAACGTGCTGACGATAAAAATCCAAAAGATAGAAATAGCCATCAGGCGCATTACTAAAGTGGACAGGACGGAACCAGGGATCTTTGGAGTAAATGAATTCCCGGGTCTTTTCATTTTCAGCCCTGTGCGCCACAAAATAAACGCTGTCTTTCTGCCGTTCTATTAAATCCCGGTGTACAAGATTACCTGAACACTCTGCTGTAAAGAACTGTCCAACAAGCTCGGGCATCGCATCTCCGCCATACAAAGTTCCCCCACTGCAGCCGGTGAAGCGGCCTCTTTCATACTCCACCCGGTCTAATTTTTTCTCTTTAAATTCTTTGTTTCGTTTGTTTGTACGTTCAGCACGCCAATAAGGTGTTGGAGACTCCTGAAACATAATATTATCGTGATCAGAAATATTTTTTACTGCACGCACAGAAGGGAGATAGGCATGCCTGTGATTGTATCGCCAGGGCATGATAGCCTGTTGAATGGGTATTGAATTTTCTGAAAAATACCTGTTATTAAATGGATCTATATCCTGCCCAAACTGGCCTGGACCGGTTTCATTTTCAAAAAGTCCCTTATCGAGCCTGAATCGGAAATCACCACCTTTTACTGAAAGTGTCTTTCCTTTTTCGTACACCTCAGAAGAAATATCCCCTTCCTGACCCCTGTTGTTTGCATAGATCCAATTATCCACAGAAAATTGGAGGTTTGAAATCTGTGTTTCATAATTACTTTTAAAAAAACCGGTAAATAATTTCTCTTTGATGTCCGCTTTAAAATCTCCGGTAGTATCCTTCATATAAAAGATGTCGGGTGCAGCAGTGACCAGTAGGCCACCCTTCCATGGTAATATACTGGTTGCTTCAGAAAGTTTATCAGCAAATACAATTGATTCATCAATTACTCCATCATCATTGTTGTCGCGTAGCACTCTTATCTCGCTTTTTCCCTGCCCGGGTTCAGGAGTAAAAGGCGCATCAGGCATAAGCGTCACATAGCAATTGCCATTCTCATCAAACTCCATTGTTACCGGATCAAACACATAGGGTTCGGCGGCGAACAACTCTACCTTATAACCATCAATAATATTTAAAGTCTTTAATGCCTCCTGCGGAGCAAGGCCTTCTGGATATCTGGGCTCTTCTTTACAGGAAGCCATCGCTAAAATTAATATTGAAGATGTGAGCAATGTTCTGTTCAACTTCTGAATAATATTCATGTAAGTATCGGTTTTATTAAGATGGAGCTATGACAGCGTGTAATCGATCTCGAATTTTAAATGTAAGCTGGAGTTTATCAATCACATCTCGTTTATATGATAAATTGATAAATTCTTAAGTAAAATAAAGAAAAAGCGGGTACGTACACAAAAAAAATATAAATTCGATAATCATTACATTCCAATTGCACAACATGCCGTTAAATAATTCAAGAAGAAATTTTATTAAACTTAGTTCGGTAACAGGTCTCGGATTCACAATTATTCCGCCTGCATTTCGAAATATTAACGGCATAACAGAGAACAACGGGTTAGTATTGGATAAGCAGTCTCTACAGAATGTCCCTTTTATCCCAAAAAGAATAGCGAGCTGGTGGAGCACATTGGAAAATTTATTGTGGTCCCAAAAGAAACAGCGGGATATGGTGAAACGGAGAGCAGAAGGATTTGCAAAAGCAAAAATCGATATGGCGGTGAATTTTGGATTTCATGTCAGGTTTGACTTCTCCAATTATTTCGGACAAATGAATGAATATTTTGCTGCCGCCAAAGCAGAATTAAACCAATACGATATCAAATTCATGGAACATTACTCCTGCAATCATGTAGAACGGCCCAGGGGTAAAGCGGAATTTGATAAACTTCACCGGACTCAAAGACATCATACACTTCTCTTTCATGATCCTGTTGCCGCCGCTCATGCGCAATATGAAGGGCATCTTTTCCATGATATATGTGAGGTTGATATTATAGATGGAACCCGTGGATACGCCCGG
>Ga0193752_1001198_pt1 | contig 22141 bp, 19 predicted proteins | sample H1c1metaG_FD_144924 | JGI IMG/M metagenome (GOLD analysis project Ga0193752, IMG submission 144924) | Soil microbial communities from a riparian zone of the East river system, Colorado, United States - H1c1 | ecosystem: Environmental > Terrestrial > Soil > Riparian zone | place: USA: East River...
CCGGGTCCGCCCACCAGCAGCGTCGTGCGGCCATGCGGCAAGCCGCCAGCGGTGATCTCATCCAGGCCGGTGATGCCGGTAGGCGCCTTGGAGGTCCGGTTCAAGGGGAAAGCGCGGAGGGATTGCATATTGCTCCAGGGGAAAATACAGCGGCTTACAGTGTCCGCCCGTTGGCAGGAGCGGTATGTACGGCAAGGCACATACAACCGACGCCGAGCGGGCGCCGGAAACAGGACGGTTACCGGGCGGGGCCTAGGCTGGGCCTAGACAGGACGGTGAGGGCAGTCTTTCTTGACGCAGTCGGCGTACAGGGCCAGCGAGTGGCCATGCAGCTGGAAGCCGCGCTGGCGCGCGACCTCGGTCTGGCGCCGCTCGATATCGGCGTCGTAGAACTCCTCGACGCGGCCGCACTGCAGGCACACCAGGTGGTCGTGGTGGCCGCCCTGGTTCAACTCGAACACCGCCTTGCCGGCCTCGAAGTTCTGCCGCGACAGCAGCCCGGCCTGCTCGAACTGGGTGAGCACGCGGTAGACGGTGGCGAGGCCGACGTCGATGCCTTCGCTGAGCAGCGCCTTGTACACGTCCTCGGCCGACAGGTGGCGCACCTTGCTGGCTTCGAACAGCTCCAGGATCTTGCGCCGTGGCAGCGTCGCCTTGAGGCCGATCTCCTTCAGGCTTTGCACTGTGCTCATCGGCTGTCATTATATGCCCATGTCCCGACTGCTTTTCGCTCTGGCCGCTCTTGGTGCGGCCGCTTCGCTCGCCGCATGCAGCTATGTGCCGCGCATTCCCGGCGTCACGCCGTACAGGATGGAAGTCCAGCAGGGGAACTTCATCTCGCAGGAAATGGTGTCGCAGCTCAAGTCCGGCATGAGCAAGGAGCAGGTGCGCCTTGCGCTCGGCACGCCGCTGCTGGCCGACGCCTTCCACGCCGACCGCTGGGACTACGTCTACTGGCGGGAAGCGCCCGACGGCAAGCGCGAGTCGCGCAAGCTGGTGGTGTTCTTCGCCGCCGACAAGCTCGTGCGCGTCGACGGCGACATCGCTCCGGCGCTGGAGCCGCAGGTAAAAGAGGAGGCCAAGTGAAGCTAGCCATTGCGGGCGCCGACGGCCGCATGGGCCGCACGCTGATCGAGGCGACATTGGCCGACGGCGAGCTGCAGCTCGCCGTCGCCCTGGAGGTGGCGGGCAGCCCAGCGCTGGGCACCGAGATCGGCAAGACCAAGGTCACCTCGGACGTGGGAATGGTGGCCCTTGCCGACGTCCTCATCGATTTCACGCGCCCGGAAGGCACGCTCGCGCACCTCAAGCACGCCCGCGCCATGGTGATCGGCACGACCGGTTTCTCGGACGCACAGAAAAGGAGCATTGGCGACGCCGCGAAGCGCATCCCGATCGTCATGGCCGCCAACTTCGCCGTCGGCGTGAATGCCCTCTACAAGCTGGCCGAGACGGCCGCCAGGATCCTGGGCGACGACTACGACGTCGAGATCGTCGAAGCCCACCACCGCCACAAGGTGGATGCGCCTTCCGGCACCGCCCTGCAGCTCGGCGAAATCGTGGCTTCGGTCTTGAAAAGAAACTTGAAATCGGACGCCAGGCATGGCCGGGAGGGCGACACCGGCGCGCGGCCCGGCAAGCAGATCGGCTTCCACGCCATCCGCGGCGGCGACATCGTCGGCGAGCACACGGTCATCTTTGCCGGCACCGGCGAGCGCGTGGAGGTCACAGTGCGCTCCCAGAGCCGTATGACCTATGCGCTCGGCGCACTGCGCGCGGCGAAATGGCTGAAAGGCCGGGCGCCGGGGCTTTACGATATGGGGGATGTGCTTGGCCTGAGGTAGCAGGCTGCGTATAATCTTCGCTTCAATGAAGCGGGAAGGGCGCGGTTGCCTTTCCCGTTTTTCGTATGCAAATGCAAAACTCAGACAAAGCAGTTCTCGTCCTCGCCGACGGGACGATATTTCATGGTCGCTCCATCGGCGCGCGCGGCGCCGCCGTGGGCGAGGTGGTATTCAACACCGCTATGACGGGCTACCAGGAAATCCTGACCGACCCGTCCTACTGCCGGCAGATCGTCACGCTGACCTACCCGCACATCGGCAACACCGGCATCAACGAGGAAGACCAGGAATCGCCCAAGGTCTACGCCGAGGGCCTGGTCGTGCGCGACGTGCCCCGGCTGCTGTCGAGCTGGCGCTCGCAGGGCTCGCTCGGCGACTACCTGGTGAAGAACAAGGTGGTCGGCATCGCCGACCTCGACACGCGCAAGCTCACGCGCATCCTGCGGGAGAAGGGCTCGCAGAGCGGATGCGTAATGGCAGGCGACGTTGATATCGACCTGGCGGTCTCGAAGATCAAATCCTTTCCGGGACTGGCCGGCCTGGATCTGGCCAAGGTCGTCAGCACGACCAAGCCCTACGAATGGACCGACGGCAGCTGGGAGCTCGGCAAGGGTTTCCGCAAGATCGAGAACCCGCGCTTCCACGTCGTGGCTTTCGACTACGGCATCAAGCGCAACATCCTGCGGATGCTGGCCGACCGCAGCATGCGGGTCAGCGTGGTGCCGGCACAGACTCCGGCGCGCGAAGTCCTGCGGATGAAGCCCGACGGCGTGTTCCTGGCTAACGGTCCCGGCGATCCGGAGCCCTGCGACTACGCAATCGAGGCCATCGGTGAAATCCTCGACGCGACACGCATCCCGGTATTCGGCATCTGCCTCGGCCACCAGCTGATGGGGCTCGCCTCCGGCGCCAAGACCATGAAGATGAAGTTCGGCCATCACGGCGCGAACCATCCCGTGAAGGACCTGGACACCGGCCAGGTGGTGATTACCAGCCAGAACCACGGCTTCGCCGTAGACCCTGCGACGATTCCCTCTAACCTGCGGCCTACGCACGTTTCTCTCTTCGACGGTTCTCTCCAGGGATTGGCGCGGACGGATCGGCCCGCGTTTTGTTTTCAAGGACACCCGGAAGCGAGCCCGGGGCCGCACGATATCGGGTATCTATTCGATCGATTTGCAAGCCTCATGGAGGCGGCGTCGAGCAAATGATCGAGCAGCCTTTAGAAATTGTCCTTCACAAGGCCTTTGTAGCCGCGAGACAGAAGCGGCATGAATTCATCACGATAGAACATCTACTTCTGCATCTCTTGGACGAGCCGACAGCAATAGAGGTGTTCGACGCGCTTAAAGTTGACCGCGCGAAATTGAGGAAACAACTTGGCGATTTCGTAGAAGAGCACACGCCAAAAATTCCTAAGAGCAAAGAGGTCGATACCCAACCAACGCTTGGATTTCAGCGGGTTATCCAGCGAGCTATTCTGCATGTGCAGTCATCTGGAAAAGCGAATGTCTCAGGCCGGAATGTGCTCGTCGCTGTATTCGGAGAGAAGGACAGCCACGCAGTTCACTTTTTAACCGAAGCCGGCGTTACGAGGCTTGACGTCGTCAACTACATTTCGCGCGGCACAAAATCCAAGGCAGCAAGGCGAGGTGCCGATGAGCAATTGGTATCGGAGCTTCAGGAGTTCTCCAGTGTAGATCGCACAAAGCCTCGTCGAGAGAGGAAGGTGCCGACGCAAGAAGCGATACCAAAGGTGTTCATCTCTTATAGTCACGTGGACGCTGAATGCGTCAGTCGGCTACTTGTGCACCTAAAGCCGCTAGAGCGACAGAAGGCAATTCTGAGTTGGTCGGATCAAAGGATTAGAGCTGGAGACAAATGGCGCGAGCAGATCGAAGCAAATCTAAAGGAGGCGGCCGTTGCCGTCTTGCTCGTTAGCGCAGATTTCTTGGCTTCGGATTTCATTGTCGACAATGAGTTGCCACCTCTTCTCGCACGCGCTGAGTCGAAGGGACTTCGTATTCTTCAAATTGTCTTGAAGCCATGTGGATTCAACAGGGACGTCATCCTGTCAAAATTCCAGGCCGTCAATGACCCAAGGAAGCCGCTTTTGGGGTTGGATCATATTGGTCAAGAGGCAATCTACGATCAAGTCGCTGAAGAGATTGCTCGTGAGATCCAAGTGCGGCTGAAAGCAAACTAGACCTAGATGCCAAAGCGGACTGACATCAAGAGCATCCTGATCATCGGGGCGGGGCCGATCGTCATCGGCCAGGCCTGCGAGTTCGACTATTCGGGGGCGCAGGCGTGCAAGGCGCTGCGCGCCGAGGGCTACCGGGTGGTGCTGGTGAACTCCAACCCGGCGACCATCATGACCGACCCGTCGATGGCGGATGCCACCTACATCGAGCCGGTGACCTGGCAGGTGGTGGCGCGCATCATCGAGAAGGAAAGGCCCGATGCGCTGTTGCCGACGATGGGCGGTCAAACCGCCCTCAACTGCGCCCTGGACCTGGCGCGTGAAGGCGTGCTGGAGAAGTTCGGCGTCGAGATGATCGGCGCCTCGCGCGAGGCGATCGACAAGGCCGAGGACCGCGAGAAGTTCAAGAAGGCGATGACCAGGATCGGACTGGGCTCGGCGCGCTCCGCGATCGCGCACTCGATGGAGGAGGCGCTGCAGGTGCAGGCCGGCCTGGGCTTCCCGGTGGTCATCCGGCCCTCCTTCACCCTGGCGGGGACCGGCGGCGGCATCGCCTACAACCAGGAGGAGTTCGCCGCCATCTGCGAGCGCGGCCTGGAGGCCTCGCCGACCAAGGAGCTGCTGATCGAGGAGTCGCTGCTCGGCTGGAAAGAGTTCGAGATGGAGGTGGTGCGCGACAGGAAGGACAACTGCATCATCGTCTGCTCGATCGAGAACCTCGACCCGATGGGCGTGCACACCGGCGATTCGATCACGGTGGCGCCGGCGCAGACGCTGACCGACAAGGAATACCAGATCATGCGCGACGCCTCGATCGCGGTGCTGCGCGAGATCGGCGTCGACACCGGCGGCTCGAACGTGCAGTTCGCGATCAATCCCGAGGACGGCCGCATGATCGTCATCGAGATGAACCCGCGCGTCTCGCGCTCTTCGGCGCTGGCCTCGAAGGCCACCGGCTTCCCGATCGCCAAGGTGGCCGCCAAGCTGGCGGTGGGCTACACGCTCGACGAGATCGCCAACGAGGTGACCGGCGGCGCGACGCCCGCTTCGTTCGAGCCGGCCATCGACTACGTGGTCACCAAGGTGCCGCGCTTCGCCTTCGAGAAATTCCCGCAGGCCAACGACCGGCTGACCACGCAGATGAAGTCGGTGGGCGAGGTGATGGCGATCGGCCGCACCTTCCAGGAGTCGTTCCAGAAGGCCCTGCGCGGCCTCGAGATCGGCGTCGACGGCCTGAACCAGCGCACCAAAGACCGCGAGAAGATCGAGCTCGAGCTGGGCGAGCCCGGCCCCGAGCGCATCTGGTATGTCGGCGACGCCTTCGAGAACGGCTTCACGCTGGAAGAGGTCTACCGGCTGACCAAGATCGACCCCTGGTTCCTCGACCAGATCAAGCAGATCGTCGAGCTGGAGATGGAGCTCGACGACACCAAGCTGGAAGACGTCTCCAAGGAGAAATTCATCTCCCAGCTTGGTGTCGGGTTCTCGGACCGCCGCCTGGCCTACCTTTTCAACACCAACGAGAAGACGGTGAGGGAGAAGCGGCACAAGCTGGGGATTCGCCCGGTCTACAAGCGGGTCGACACCTGCGCGGGGGAGTTCGCCACCCGCACTGCCTACATGTATTCCACCTACGAGGAGGAGTGCGAGGCAGCGCCGACCGACAAGAAGAAGATCATGGTCCTGGGCGGCGGGCCGAACCGCATCGCGCAGGGCATCGAGTTCGATTACTGCTGCGTGCACGCGGCCTACGCGCTGCGCGAGGACGGCTTCGAGACCATCATGGTCAACTGCAACCCGGAGACGGTGTCCACCGACTACGATACGTCGGACCGCCTGTACTTCGAGCCGCTCACGCTCGAGGACGTGCTCGAGATCGTGCACACCGAGAAGCCCTGGGGCGTGATCGTGCAGTACGGCGGGCAGACGCCGCTCAAGCTCGCGCGCGAGCTCGCCGCCGCCGGCGTGCCGATCATCGGCACCAGCGCCGACTCGATCGACATCGCCGAGGACCGCGAGCGCTTCCAGAAGCTGCTCGAGAAGCTCAAGCTGCGCCAGCCGCCGAACCGCACCGCGCGCTCCGCCGAGGAGGCGCTGCGCCTGGCCGAGGAGATCGGCTACCCGGTGGTGGTGCGGCCGAGCTATGTGCTCGGCGGGCGCGCCATGGAGATCGTGCACTTCCAGTCCGACCTCGAGCGCTACATGCGCGAGGCGGTCAAGGTGTCCAACGACTCGCCGGTGCTGCTCGACCGCTTCCTGGACGACGCCATTGAGGTCGACGTCGACTGCGTGTGCGACGGCAAGGACGTGCTGATCGGCGGCATCATGGAGCACGTCGAGCAGGCCGGCGTGCACTCGGGCGACTCGGCCTGCTGCCTGCCGCCGAACTCCCTCGCCAGCCACGTCGAGCGGGACATCCGCCGCCAGACCGCGCAGATGGCGCGCGCGCTCAAGGTCAAGGGCCTGATGAACGTGCAATACGCGATCCAGCGCGACACGGTGTACGTGCTGGAAGTGAATCCGCGCGCCTCGCGCACCGTGCCCTACGTGTCGAAGGCGACCGGCCTGCCGCTGGCGAAGATCGCGGCGCGCTGCATGGCCGGCAAGTCCCTCAAGGAGCAGGGGGTCGAGGAGGTCACGCCGCCGTACTTCTCGGTGAAGGAAGCGGTGTTCCCGTTCGCCAAGTTCCCGGGCGTCGACACCATCCTGGGCCCCGAGATGAAGTCGACCGGCGAGGTGATGGGCGTGGGCTGGACCTTCGGCGAGGCGTTCGTCAAGTCGCAGCTGGCGGCCGGCGTCAAGCTGCCCTCGGGCGGCAAGGCGTTTCTCAGCGTGCGCGACCCCGACAAAGTGGCGGCGGTGCAGATCGCGCGCGACCTGGTGGAGCTCGGCTTCTCGCTGCTGGCGACGCGCGGCACCGCGGCGGTGCTCAAGTCGCACGGCATCCCGGTGACGCAGGTGAACAAGGTCGCCGAAGGCCGCCCGCACATCGTCGACATGATCAAGAACGGCGACGTGACCTTCATCGTCAACACCGTCGAGGCCACCCGCACCGCGGTCTCGGACTCGCGCGCCATCCGCACCACCGCCCTGGCGAAGCGCGTGACCTATTACACGACCGTGGCCGGCGGCAAGGCGGCCTGCGCCGGAATGAAGCACCTGTCGCAGCTCGAGCCGTACGTGCTGCAGGAGCTGCATGCGAAACTACGCCTTCCTCCCACTGAACCCTCACCCGTATCTTCCTAAAGGCGGCCTGACCCTATGAAGGTCCCCATGACCAAGCGCGGCGCTGACTTGCTGCGTGACGAGCTGCACCGCCTGAAGACGGTAGAGCGTCCGGCCAACTCCACGGCGATCGGCGAGGCGCGCGCGCACGGCGACCTCTCCGAAAACGCCGAGTACCACGCCGCGCGCGAGCGCGCCGGCTTCATCGAAGGACGCATCTCCGAGCTCGAATCCAAGCTCGGCAACGCGCAGGTGATCGATCCGAAGCTGGTCGATGCCGGCGGCCGCTGCGTGTTCGGCTCCACCGTCGACGTCGAGGACGGCGAGGGCGGGGCCTTCACCTGGCAGATCGTCGGCGAGGACGAAGCCGATATCAAGGCCGGCCGCATCTATGTCAGCTCGCCGATCGCGCGCGCGCTGATCGGCAAGGAGCCGGGAGAAGTGGTCGAGGTGCAGACCCCCGGCGGCATCAAGCGCTACGAGATCATCGACGTCCGCTACGAATAGACCGGCGCACGATGCCGTGCGAGGAATGTCGTGAGTTGCGTACCCACCGGTTCAGCTCGCGGACCGACCTGGTCAATGCACTTCAAGTCGCCGCAGGCGAGGTCGACCGCGGGGTTCTCGCTCCTGTCGTGGTAGCGGATCGAACCATTCCGGAGCAGGTCGCCATTCGCTCGGCGCTTGAATCCGGCGCATTGCCCGATGTCGTGCTTTACCGCTTCAAGTGCACCGTTTGCGGCGATGCCTTCGAGCTGGCGGCCGATACGCATCATGGCAATGGGGAGTGGAGACGAAACGGTGAAGACACCGCCGGCAACGGGGCGGGAGTTCCCGTCCCCTCGAAGGTGTACAAGAGGAAGCCGGTCGACGGCGCCTAGCGACAGCTGGTGGCCGCGCCGGCGTATTCCAGCTCCATCATGACCCACTCGCGCTGTTGAGGACCGAAGCGCTCGGCAATCTCGCACAGCGTGCGGTCGAGCTGCTGAACGGGCTTGAGCGTCGGCGCTAGCGGCACGCGCGGCATGCCTTCGGGGGCAGGCTGCGCCAGGAGCAGCAGGCCGCTACGCAGCTTCACGGGAGCCGGAGCCGAGGCGTCGACGCCGACTCGCCCGGTGCGCGTCCAGGCGTCGGTGGCGAGCGCGAGGGCGATGTCGTCCACGCCGTCGCGCACATCGACGGCCCAGCGCTCGTGGCGCCAGAACGCGGCCTTGGTGAGCACGTAGTTCCACATCCGCGCGGCATTGAGGCCGAAGGCCGAGCTGCCGTGCGCCGGGCTCCATGAGTCCACGCCCAGCTCGGCTGCGAGGGCTTGCGCCTTCGGGCGCCCGCCGATCGCCTCGACCAGCGCGAGCATGGTCGGCACCGACGCGGTGACGCCGGTAGTCGTGGCGACATCGCGGTCGATGACGTAGCGCTGGTCCGGCACATACACGGCGCTCGGATGGCGCTCGAGCGCGGTCTTGCGGTAGTACCAGTGCGTGGTGAATCGCCGGCCATCGAGGAGACCGGCGCGGCCCACGACCAGCACACCCACGCAGACGCCGATGATGCGGGCACCTTTGTCGGCCTGCCGCTTCAGCCAGGCGCTGACTGCAGGGTCGTGCTCCTTCTCGTCGAGCATCGCCGGGACGATCACGTAGTCGGCGCCCGCGGGATGAGCCTGGTCGAAGCCGGCGAAATCCTGCGCTACCTCGACCTCGAGCGCCGGATACAGGGACACGCGGCCGCGGCGCGGCGCTACCGCGAGCACATCGGCAACGCCGGCACGCTGCAGGACTGCGTGCGGCAGCAGGAAGTCGGTCGTCTCGGTCGCTTCGTTGCGGGCGAGGACGACGATCAGCGGCCTGCCCGGGCGGCGCGGCTTCAGGGCTTCGACGAAAGCCTGCGCTTGACGCTCGTTCCCGGCCGCATCCACCGGCGGCAGCGGCATGTCGGCTCCGCAGCCGAGCAGCGCCAGCGCTCCAACAATTGTCCCAACCAGCGCCCGCACTGCTAGGGCTTGAGCCTCAGGTGGAACGACTTCGGCCGAGTGAACGTCTCCAGTCCGATCTTTGAGAGCGTGCAGCCGCGACCCGAGTCCTTCACTCCGGTCCAGGCGAGGGCGGGATCCAGGTAGTCGCAGCGGTTCATGTACCAGGTGCCGGTCTCGACGCGATCGCCGATGGCGAGTGCGGCGTCAGCGTCCTGCGTCCAGATGGAGGCGGTCAGGCCGTAGCGGCTGTCGTTCATGAGCGCGATGGCCTGCTCGTCGCCGTCGACCGGCATGATGCCGACCACCGGGCCGAAGGTTTCCTCGCTCATCACCTGCATGCCGTGGTCGACCTCGACCAGCACCTGCGGCGGGAGGTACGGCGTGCCTGCCTTGTCCGGAAAATCGATCAGCGCCTTCGCGCCCTTTGCAACCGCCTCACGGATCTGCGCCCTGACGGATTCGGCGGCGTCGGCGCGCACCATCGGACCGATGGTGGTCCCCTTGTCCAGCGGGTTGCCGAGCTTGTACGTCCTGGTCAGGTCGACGAAGCCGTCGATGAACGGCTTGAAGATCTTGCGCTCGACATAGATGCGCTCGACGCCGCAGCAGGACTGGCCGGAATTGAAGAAGCTGCCGTCCACCAGATTTTCCACCGCGTAGGCGAGGTCGGCGTCGGCGCGCACATAGGCGGGGTCCTTGCCGCCCAGCTCCAGGCCGGTGGCGATGAAGCGCGCCGCGGCGGCCTGTTGCACGGCATGGCCGCCCGGGACGGACCCTGTAAAGGCGACGAAGGCGATGCGCGGATCACCGATGACCTTGGCGGTCTGCTCGTGGGACAGATGCAGGAATTGAAACGCGCCGTCAGGCAGGCCGGCGGCCTTGAAGGCCTCGGCATAGCGCTCGGCGACGAGCGGCGTCTGCTGCGCCATCTTGAGGACCACGGTATTGCCGGCGAGCAAGGCGGGCACCACCGCGTTCACCGAGGTGAGCCAGGGATAGTTCCACGGCGCGACGACGAGCACCACCCCAAGGGGCTCGCGGCGGATGAACCGCCGGAAGTCGTCCTTGCGCTGGATCGAGATGTCGCGCAGCGATTCCTCCGCGATGGCGCACATGTGCAGCGCGCGCTCCTGGAAGCCGCGCCGGATCTCGTTCGGCGTGTAGGCGATGGGGCGGCCCATCTGGCGCGTGAGCTCTTCGCCGAGCGTGTCGGCGTTCGCCACGCACCATTCGACCATCTTGCGGCAGAGGGCGGCGCGCTCGGCAACGGGGACTTGCCTCCACGATTGCTGTTCTGTTCTGGATTTCTCCAGAACCTTCTCTATGTCGGAAGCGGACGGCGCGCCACGCTCGACATAGGTCGAGCCGTCGATGGGGCTGATCATTCCGGCGTGACGTAGGCCGCGGTGATGCCGCCGTCCACCAGGAACTCGGTGCCGGTGACGTAGGATGAGTCGTCGGAGGCGAGGTAGAGCGCGGCTTTGGCGATCTCCTCGGCCTCGCCGAAGCGGCCCATCGGCACGTGCACCAGGCGCCGCTGCTTCTTCGCCTCGGTGTTGAGGAAGCTCATCAGCAGCTCGGTCTTCAGCGGCCCCGGCGAGAGTGCGTTGACGCGGATATTCTGCCGCGCGTGGATCACAGCGAGCTCGCGGCTCATCGCGAGCACCGCGCCCTTGCTCGCGGTGTACGCGATCTGCGGCGTCGCGGCGCCGAGGTGAGCAACGAACGAGGCGGTATTGATGATCGAGCCGCCGCCGGCGCGCTTGAGCGCGGGGATGCCGTACTTGCAGCCGAGGAACACGCCCTTGGCGTTGATGTCCAGGGTCAGGTCCCAGACGGCTTCGTCGGTCGTGACGGCGTCGTCGTCCTTGGCGTGCATGATGCCGGCGTTGTTGAACATGACGTTGAGCCTGCCGAACTTCTTTTCCGCCGCGGCCACCATGTTTTCGCAATCGGCGGCTTTCGACACGTCCGCTTTGACTGCGAGGGCGTTCTTGATCATGGCGGCGGTTTCCGCGGCGGCCTTCTCGTTGACGTCGACGCAGACGACCATGGCGCCTTCGTTGGCGAAGAGCAGCGCCGAGGCGCGCCCGATGCCGCTGCCGGCGCCGGTAATGAGCGCGACCTTGTCCTTGAGTCTCATCAGATCCTTTCGAAGTACCGCTTGAGCTCCCAGTCGGTCACTGCTTTTTCGTAGGCGCCGACCTCGGTGCGGAAGAAATGCGAGTAGTGCTCGACGACATCGTCGCCGAACGCCTTTTTTGCAAAAGAGCTTTTCGAGAAGATCTCCGCCGCCTCGGCGAGGGTGTAGGGGACGCGCGGCAGGGTCTTGGCAGCATAGACGTCGCCCGTGAAACACTCCGGCGGCTCGATCTTGTTGGCGATGCCGTCCAGGCCCGAGGCGAGCGAGGCCGCGAGCGCGAGATAGGGATTGGCATCGGCGCCGGGGATCCGGCACTCGATGCGCAGGCTCGGCCCGTCGCCCACCACGCGGAAGCCGGCGGTGCGGTTGTCGTTGCTCCAGGCGAGGCGCGTCGGCGCCCACGAGGCGTCGACGTAGCGCTTGTACGAATTGACGGTCGGGGCGTAGAACGGCATCACGTCCTGGACGTGCGCGATCCAGCCGCCGAGGAACCAGCGAAAGGCATCCGAGCGGCCGGCGAAGGCGTTCTTGCCGTCGCGCCACAGGCTGCAGTGGATGTGGCAGCTCGAGCCGGCGCCGTCGGCGGCGAACTTGGCCATGAAGGTGACGCTCATCCCCGCGGCGTCGGCGACTTCCTTCAGGCACTGCTTGAACACGGTGTGCCGGTCCGCCATCTCGAGCACCCCGGCGTAGCGCACGTTGATCTCGTGCTGGCCGCGGCCCCATTCGCCCTTCGAGGTCTCGACCGGCACGCCGGACTGCTTGAGGTGCCGGCGCACGGCGGCGTGGAAATTCTCGGTGCGTGCACCCTGGAGGAGGTGGTAGTCCTCGAGGTACCAGCCGGCGGGCTCGAGGTCGCGGTAGCCCTGCCGCGCGGCGTCGCGGTAGCTGGTGCGGAACAGGTAGTGCTCGAGCTCGGTCGCCGCGAAGCACTCGAAACCCGCCTTCTTGGAGTGCTCCACCTGCCGGCGCAAGATCGATCGGGGCGCCACGCCGACGCCTTCCACGTCGCAGATGACCAGCGCGGTCTTCTCCAGCCAGCTCGCCACGCGCAGCGTGCCCAGGTCCGGCACCATGTGGAAATCGCCGTAGCCCAGCTCCCAGTTGGCGAACCGGTAGCCCGGGACGGGCTCCATTTCCATGTCGACCGTGAGGAGATAGTTGCAGGCGTGGCCGCCGTGCTCGGCGATCTGCTCGACGAACATCTCGGCATCGAAGCGCTTGCCGAGCAGGCGGCCGTAGTGGTCGGTGAAGCCGGCGACCACGGTCTCGATCTCACCGGCTGCGACCATGCTGCGCAGCTGCTCGATCTGCAGCGTGCCCTGCACCTTGGCCTTAGGCTGGCTCATCGCGTTTCCTGAACAGGACGAAGACCTTGCCGACCTGCTGCACCGCTTCGCAGCCGGTCTTCTCGCAGATGGCGGCGAAGACCTGCGTGCGCTCCTGGCGCTCCATGCTCGGCGCGCGCACCTTGATCAGCTCGTGGGACTTGAGCGCGCGGTCGATCTCGGCGACCACTTCCGCGGTGAGGCCTTTGCCGCCGATGATGACCACCGGCTCGAGGCTGTGCGCGCGGGCCTTCAGTTCCTTGCGTTGGGCTGAGCTCAGCATGAATGAATCGCGGAATCTAATGTCAAAATGGCTACCTTGCTACCACAAGATTTTCATCCCGTACTTCGCCGCTGGTGGGAAAGCCGCTTCGGCGAGCCGACCGCGGCGCAGATCGAAGGCTGGAGCGCGATCCGCAGGGGCGAGCATACCCTGATCGCGGCGCCGACCGGTTCCGGCAAGACGTTGGCCGCCTTCCTGACCGCGATCGACACCCTGTTTCGCGAAAGCCTCGAGCAGGACCTGCCGGACGAGGTGCGGGTCATCTACGTCTCGCCGCTCAAGGCGCTGTCCGCCGACATCCACAAGAACCTGGCCGAGCCGCGGCGCGAGATCCACGCGCTGGCCGAATCCTTGAATTTTCATGGAAAAAAGATAACGGCCGCGGTGCGCAGCGGCGACACGCCGCAGAGCGAGCGCGCCGCCATGCTGCGCACGCCGCCCAACATCCTGGTGACGACACCCGAGTCGCTGTACCTGCTGCTGACCGCGGAGCGCCCGCGGCAGATGCTGAAAACCGCGCAGGTGGTGATCATCGACGAGATCCATGCTGTCCTGCAGTCGCGGCGCGGCGCCCACCTCGCCCTGTCGCTCGAGCGCCTGGACCACATCTGCGGGCGCAAGCTGCAGCGCATCGGGCTGTCGGCCACGCAGAAACCGATCGACGAAGTCGCAAGATTCTTGACCGATCAGCCTTGTTCCGTCGTAAACAAAGGACACAAACGGGAAATCGATCTGGCGATCGAAGTGCCGGGTTCTCCGCTGGAAGCCGTCATGTCGGGCGAGATCTGGCAGGAAATCTACGCCCGGCTGGTCGATCTCATCGCGGCGCACCGCACTACGCTGATCACGGTCAATACCCGGCGCCTGGCCGAGCGCATGGCGCACCAGCTGTCCGAGAAGCTCGGCGCCGAATTCGTCGCGGCGCACCACGGCAGCCTGGCGAAGGACGTGCGCCTCGACGCGGAGCAAAGGCTGCGGGACGGGAAGCTCAAGGTGCTGGTGGCGACGGCTTCGCTCGAGCTCGGCATCGACATCGGCCATGTGGACCTGGTGTGCCAGATCTCTTCCCCGAACAGGATCGCCGCGCTGCTGCAGCGCGTCGGGCGGTCCGGTCACACGGTAAGCGGCACGCCGAAAGGGCGCCTCTTCCCGCTGACGCGCGACGACCTGGTCGAGTGCGCGGCTATGGTGCGCGCGGTGCGCGACGGCGAGCTCGACCGCATCGCGGTGCCCGATGCGCCGCTCGATGTCCTGGCGCAGCAGATCGCCGCCGAGACCGCCGCCGAAGAGGAGTGGGACGAGGAGGCGCTGTTCGGCCTTTGCCGGCGCGCCTATCCCTACAAAGACCTCAAGGAAGAGCAGTACCTCGAGGTCGTGCAGATGCTCGCGCGCGGCTATGCCACCAACCGCGGCCGGCGCGGCGCCCTGATCCACTACGACAGCGTCAATCACAAGCTGCGCGCCCGTAAAGGCACGCGCATGACGGCGATCACCAACGGCGGCGCGATCCCCGAGGTGTTCGATTTCCGCGTGGTGCTCGAGCCCGAGGGCCACACCGTCGGCACCCTGAACGAGGACTTCGCCATCGAGTCGATTCCGGGCGACGTGTTCCAGCTCGGCAACACCTCCTGGCGCATCCTGCAGATCAACGGCGGCGTGGTGCGCGTCGCCGACGCCGCCGGCCAGCCGCCGTCGATGCCGTTCTGGCTGGGCGAGGCGCCCGCGCGCAGCGACGAGATGAGCGCCGCGGTTTCGCAGTTGCGGGCCGAAGTGGATAGCCGGCTGCCTGTCCCCGATGAACCCCGCAAGGATGGCGAGCTCAATTCCGCGATCACGTTTTTGATTGAAAGCTATCAGTTGAAACGTGAAGCGGCGGAGCAGATCGCGACCTATCTCGGCGAGACGAAGCGCGCCCTCGGCGTGGTACCCACGGCGCAGACACTGGCGCTGGAGCGCTTCTTCGACGAGTCCGGCGGCATGCAGCTCATCCTGCACGCGCCCTTCGGCAGCCGGGTGAACCGCGCCTGGGGCCTCGCGCTGCGCAAGAAGTTCTGCCAGGGGTTCAACTTCGAGCTGCAGGCCGCGGCGACGGAGGAGGGTGTCATCCTCTCGCTCGGCTCGCCGCACTCCTTCGCGCTGGAGGACGTGTTCCGCTACCTGCACCCGAACACCGTGCGCGAGACGCTGGTGCAGGCGGTGCTCGACTCGCCGATCTTCGAGACGCGCTGGCGCTGGGTCAGCACGCTGGCGCTGGCCGTGCCGCGCAACCGCAACGGCGCGCGCGTGCCGGGCCAGCTGCAGCGCATGTACGCCGAGGACGTGCTGCAAAGCGTGTTCCCCGATGCTGCCGCGTGCCTCGACAACATCCAGGGCGCGCGCGAAGTGCCGGACCACCCCCTCGTCGGCCAGGCGATGCGCGACTGCCTCGAGGAGGCGATGGATCTCCCGGGGTTGGAGATTGTTCTGAAGAAGATTTTTGCCGGTGAGCTGCGGCTGGTGGCGAAGGACCTTCCGGAGCCATCCGTTCTAAGCCACGAGTTGCTCAACTCGGCCGTCTACACGTTCCTGGACGACGCGCCGCTCGAGGAGCGCCGTACGCGCGCCGTGTACACGCGGCGCTCCAGCGAGCCGCGCAGCGCCGACGACCTCGGCGCGCTCGACCCCGCGGCAATCGAGCGGGTACGCGAGGAAGCCTGGCCGGTCGCCAACACCGCCGACGAGCTGCACGATGCCCTGCTGGTTGCCGGATACATCGAGGACGGCGAGCTTGAAGGGCATTGGAAGGATCTTCTGCTTCAGCTCAAAGGCCGCGTCGTACACAAGGATGGCAGGTGGTTCACGGTCGAGCGGCAGGATGATTCGCCCGAAGAGATCCTCGCCAGTCGCCTGGAAGTGCTCGGCCCGGTCGCCGCGCCGGAGGACGCGCTGCTGCTCGCGCTGGAAGGTCAGGGACGCATCCTCAGGGGCCGGTTCTCTTCAAATGATCTCGAGTGGTGCGACCGGCGGCTGCTTGCCCGCATCCATCGCTACACGCTGAACCGCCTGCGCGCCGAGATCGAGCCGGTGAGCGCGGCCGAGTTCATGCGCTTCCTGCTGGTCTGGCAGCACGTCTCGGGCGAGGCGCGCCTCAACGGCGCCGAGGGCCTGGCGGCCGCCGTCGAGCAGCTCGAGGGCTACGAGCTTGCGGCCGCTGCGTGGGAGCGCGACGTGCTGCCGGCGAGAGTTGCCGACTACGAGCCCGAGCAGATCGACCGCCTTTGCCTGACCGGGCGCGTTGCCTGGGGCCGCCTGTCGGCCGGCACCAGCGCGCCGCTGAAGAGCTCGCCCATCGCCCTGATGCTGCGTTCGCACGCGGTGGGGGCGGACCCGGTTGTGGTCGACGGCTTGAGCTCCGAAGCTCAAGCGGTAAAAGCCCTGCTGGAAAAGCGAGGGGCGTCGTTCTTCAACGAGATCGCAGCCGCGAGCGGCCTGCTGCCGAGCGTCGCGGAACGCGCGCTCGCCGAGCTGGTCGGCGCCGGCCTGGTCACCGCCGACAGCTTCGCCGGGCTGCGGGCGCTGCTCGCGCCGCCCGAGAAGCGCAAGGGCCTGGTCGAGGCCGCGGGCAGGTGGTCGCTGCTGTCGAATTCTCTGGAGAACAACTTCGAGGCCGTGGCGCGCACGCTGCTCAAGCGCTATGGGGTGGTTTTCAGATCCTTATTGCAAAGAGAAACCCGGCTGCCGCCGTGGCGCGACCTGGTGAAGGTGTACCGGCGCCTGGAGGCGCGCGGCGAGATCCGCGGCGGGCGCTTCGTGAAAGGGTTCGGCGGCGAGCAGTTCGCCGCCCCCGACGCGGTCGGCCGGCTGCGCGCGGTGCGCAAGATGGAAGCGGCCGGCGAGATCACCGTGCTGAGCGGCGCCGATCCGCTGAACCTGGTCGGCGTCCTCACGCCGGATGCTCGCGTGGCTGCGATTCAAAAAAACAGAATTCTTCTAAAGGATGGAGCAGCAATCGCCGCGCTCGAAGGCGGCGAGCTGCGGCGCCTCGCGCCTTCGGAGCTGGCCGATGACGCGCTGAAGGCGCTCGCGGCGCGGCCGAGCCATCGGCCGCTGCATCCGTACCTGCGATCGCTGTCGGGGCGCAAGCCGAAGCCGCCGTCGATCGTGCGGATGAGCTTCTAGTAGACCGTCTCGACCGGGACGCCGAAGAGGTAGCCGGTGCCGCGCTCGGTCCTGATGTAGCGCGGCTGCGCCGGGTCCTTCTCGATCTTGCGCCGCAGCCGCATGATCTGCACGTCGACCGAGCGGTTGAAGACCTCGTCGTTGTGCAGGCGCGACAGGTCGAGCAGCTGGTCGCGCGTCAGGATGCGCTGCGGCGAGCCGAGCATGACCACCAGCAGGCTGAACTCGCCGTTGCTGAGCGGGGCTTCGCGCCCGTCGGAGGCGACCAGGCGGCGGGTGTTGAGGTTCAGCTCCCAGCCGTCGAAGCGGTAGGCGCGGATGCCGTCGGGGCGGCCCTGGCGGACCTCGGAGCGGCGGCGGCGCAGCACCGTGCGGATTCGTGCGAGCAGCTCGCGAGGGCTGAAGGGCTTGGTCAGGTAATCGTCGGCTCCCAGCTCGAGGCCCATCACGCGGTCGGCCTCCTCGCTGCGGCCGGTCAGCATGATGATCGGGATTGCCGACTCGTCGCGCACCTTGCGCGCGAGCGCCATGCCGTCCTCGGCGCGCAGCCGCAGGTCGAGCACGATGAGGTCGACGACTTCTTCGGCCAGGACCGTGCGCATCGCCGCGCCGTCGGCCACCGTGGTCACGCGCAGCTCGTTCTGGCCGAGGTAGTCGGCGATGAGCTGGCGCACCATGGGGTCGTCGTCGACGGCCAGCACGTGGGGTATGGCCGCCTGGGTAGGGGCCTCGGGTCGGGGAATGGTGCTCACCTGGCTTCTCACGGCGCGCAAAGTCTAGCCGTTGCGTGCCAAACGCCGTTACAGGTGTAACGTAACGCTGTGGTAACTGTAAATTACACGCAATTCCTGTGTAGTGGAATGGGTGTGTGAACAACGAACGCCAGACAGCCAGCGAGATACTGGTCATCGACGATGACGCGATCATGCGCGACCTCATCGCGGACTGGCTCGAGGCGGCCGGCTACCGGGTGAGCAAAGCGATCGATTGCAGCTCGGCGTGCACGCTGCTGGACGCCGCGCCCGCCCTGGTGGTGAGCGACATGTGGATGCCGGGGACCTGCGGCGCCGAGGCCATCGGCTGGATGAAGGACCGCCGCCCCGGGCTGCACGTCATCGCTGTTTCGGGCCATTTCGGCTCCGGGCAGGGCTGCACCGAGCAGGAAGCGGTGCAGGCCGGCGCGGCGCGGGCGCTGGCCAAGCCGGTGAAGCGCGCCGAGCTGCTGGGAGCGGTCGCCGAGCTGATCGGCCCGCCGGCCAAGTCCAAATAAACGCAGCCATGCAGAAGGAGCGCGCGCGCTCCCTCCTTTCAGGCATCCCGCTCGGGCGCGTGCTGATCGCGCTCGGCGTGGTGCTGGTGGCGATCAACATCGCCGCCGCCATCTGGGACGCGCGCACCGCGCGCGAGCGTGTCGAGCGCCGCGCACAGCGCGATTTCTCCAACATGACGCGGCTCCTCGCCGAGCAGACCGCGGCTTCGCTCGAGGCCGTGGACCTGGTGCTGCGCGATGCGGCGCGCGCGCGCAGCGCCCAGGACATGGCGGCGCAGGCGCCGCGCCTGCGCGCCGAGCTTTCCCACGTACCGCACGTCGCCGGGCTCCTGGTATTCGACGCGAAGGGGCGGCTCCTCGCCCGGACCGACGCCGACGGGTTCGAGCCGTCGGCCTATGCGCTGCAGCGCGAGGCGGGCGGCAGCGGGATCTTCATAAGCGAACCGTACCCCGAAGGGGCGGACGGTCGCTGGCGCGTCCTGCTGTCGCGCCGGCTCGGCGGCGCGGGCGGCGGCGTGCTCGCGGCGGCGATCGAGCTGACAGCTTCGACGGGCTCTATCGCATGCTCGACCTGGGCGAGGGCGCTTTCATCACGCTGCTTACGATGGAGGGGGCGGTGGTGGCGCGCGTGCCCGATCCGCAGCGCTCCCGCGGACGCCGGCTCCCGGCGCCCGCGATGTACGACGCCGTTCGCCGCGATGGCGCCTGGCAGGGCTGGGAGAAGAGCCAGATCCTGAACGAGCCGGTGCTGCTATCCGCCTCCACCGTGCGCGGCTTTCCGCTGCTGGTGGTAAACGGCGCCACCGAGCGGGCGGTGTTCGCGCCCTGGCGCGACGAGGCCTGGCTGATCTTCGACCGCACGCTGCTCACTTCGGCCGCCATGCTCGCGCTGATGGGGCTCGCCGCCTGGGGCCTGGCGCGCCGCGAGCGGGCGCTCGCGGGAAGCTGGCGCAAGTATCAGTCGATGATCGAGCACAGCTCGGATGCGCTCATCCTGAGCCGGCCGAAGGCGGGCGGCGTCTTCTACGCCAGCCCGGCGATCGGCCGCGTACTCGGCTACACCCTCGACGACCTGCGCGGCCGCGAAGTGCTCGACGTGATCCATCCCGAGTACCGCGATGCCGCGCGCAAGGCGCGTGACGAGCTGCTGGAAAGCCCGGGCAAGGTGGCGTTCGACGAGACCAAGGTGCTGCACAAGGACGGCTCCTACCGCTGGATCGAGCTCACGCGCAGCAACCTGCTGCACGAGCCGAGCGTGGGCGCGGTGGTGATGAATTTCCGCGACATCACCGAGCGCAAGGAGGCCGAGGCCGAGCGCCTGCGCCTGGAGCAGCGGCTGCGGCAGGCGGAGAAGCTGGAGGCGGTCGGGCGCCTGGCCGGCGGCATCGCGCATGATTTCAACAACATCCTGGGCGGCATCCTCGGCTACGCCGAGATGCTCGCCGAGCAGGCGCCGCCCGGCTCGCCGCTCAAGCGCTACGCGGACAACGTGCTCACCGGCGCGAACCGCGCGAGCGACCTGGTGGCGCAGATCCTCTCCTACAGCCGCAGCCAGCGCGGCAGGCGCGCTGCGGTCGACCTCGGCCGGGTGGTGGCCGAGACGATCGAGCTGGTGCGCGGCTCGCTGCCGGCGGGGGTCCGGCTGGAAGCCGCGCTGCCGGCCGCGCCGCTGCACGTCGTCGGCGACGCGACCCAGCTGCACCAGGTCGCCATGAACCTGTGCACCAACGCGATCCACGCCATGGGCGGGTCCGGCAAGCTGAGCGTCGCGCTCGAAGCGGTCGACGAGGCGGCCGATCGCGCATTTGCCCATGCGACGCTGCGTTCCGGCTCGTACGCGCGCCTCGCGGTGCAGGACGACGGCAGCGGCATGGATGGAGCGACCCTCGCCCGCATCTTCGAGCCGTTCTTCACCACCAAGGAAGTGGGGCAGGGCACCGGGCTGGGCCTCGCGCTGGTCTACGGCATCGTCACCGATTCGGGCGGCGCCATCGACGTGGCGAGCAGCCCGGGGCGCGGCAGCCGCTTCGCCATCTACCTGCCTCTCGTGGAGGCGCCCGCCGCGGCAGCGGACAGCGTCGCCGGGCCGCTCGCCCGGGGCAACGGCGAGCGGGTGATGATCGTCGACGACGAGGACGCGCTCGTCGCGGTGACCTCGGAGGTCCTGCGGCACATCGGCTACCAGCCGGTGGGCTGCGCCGACGGCGCCGCCGCGCTCGCGGCGTTCGCGGCGGCCGACGGCGGCATCGACGCGGTGATCCTCGACGAGGTGATGCCGGAGCTGTCCGGCACCCAGCTCGCCCTGCGCCTGCGCCGCCAGCAGGCCGACCTGCCGATCGTGCTGGTGAGCGGCTATACCGGCCCGATCCTCGCCGAGCGCGCGCTGGCCGCCGGCATCACCGAGATCCTCAAGAAGCCGGTGCAGTCGCGCGACATGGCCGCCGCGCTGGCGCGCGCCCTGAAGCGCGCCTGAGCTTATGGAACCCGTCATCTCCATCTCGAAGCTGACGAAGACCTACGCCTCCGGGCTGCAGGCGCTGAAGGAGGTCAGCCTCGACATCCGCCGCGGCGAGATCTTCGCCCTGCTCGGCCCCAACGGCGCGGGCAAGACCACCCTGATCAACATCGTCTGCGGCATCGTGACGCCCACCACCGGAACGGTGCTCGCCGACGGCCACGACATCGTGCGCGCGTACCGCGCCGCCCGCTCGAAGATCGGCCTGGTGCCGCAGGAGCTGCACACCGACATGTTCGAGACCACCTGGGGCACGGTGCGCTTCAGCCGCGGGCTCTTCGGCCGCGCGCCGGATGCGGCGCACCTGGAAAAGGTGCTGCGCGAGCTGTCGCTGTGGGACAAGCGCCACGACAAGATCATGACCCTCTCCGGCGGCATGAAGCGGCGCGTGCTGATCGCCAAGGCGCTCGCCCACGAGCCGGAGATCCTGTTCCTCGACGAGCCCACCGCGGGTGTCGACGTCGAGCTGCGCCGCGACATGTGGGCGCTGGTGCGCGACCTGCGCGCGGGCGGCGTCACCGTGATCCTCACCACGCACTACATCGACGAGGCCGAGGAGATGGCCGACCGCATCGGCGTGATCAACAAGGGCGAGCTGATCGTGGTGGAGGAGAAGGCCGTGCTCATGAAAAAGCTCGGCAAGAAGCAGCTCAGCCTGCAGCTGCAGCAGCCGCTTGCTGCCGTGCCGTCCGATCTTTCAGGTTTTTCCCTGATTCTGAAGGAAGGTGGAAACGAGCTTGAGTACACCTTCGATGCGCACGAGAAGCAGGGCATAGCCCAGCTGCTGCGCCGGCTGAGCGAGCTCGGCATCGGCTTCAAGGACCTGCACACCAGCCAGAGCTCGCTCGAGGACATCTTCGTTTCCCTGATCAAGGACAAAGCGTGAACCGCCACGCCGTCCTCGCCATCTTCCGCTTCGAGATGTCGCGCTTCCGGCGCACCCTGTGGCAGAGCCTGGTGACGCCGGTGATCACCACCTCGCTCTACTTCGTGGTGTTCGGCGCGGCGATCGGGCCGAGCGTGGGCGACGTGGCGGGCGTGCCCTATGGGGCGTTCATCGTGCCGGGGCTGATCATGCTGTCCCTGTTCACCGAGAGCCTCAACAACGCCTCCTTCGGCATCTACCTGCCGAAGTTCACCGGCACCATCTACGAGGTGCTCTCCGCGCCGCTGTCGCCCGTCGAAATGGTGGTGGGG
>Ga0193752_1001199_pt1 | contig 22136 bp, 13 predicted proteins | sample H1c1metaG_FD_144924 | JGI IMG/M metagenome (GOLD analysis project Ga0193752, IMG submission 144924) | Soil microbial communities from a riparian zone of the East river system, Colorado, United States - H1c1 | ecosystem: Environmental > Terrestrial > Soil > Riparian zone | place: USA: East River...
GGCGCATTGCTCCGCGGTTTGCGTCGCGATCGCACGCTGAGCATCCAGCACGCCGAAGGTCGCTACTACGCGCCGGTGAGCTTGGATGAGCTGGCGGAGATCCTGGTGCGCGAGCCGCAAGCACGCATCCTCGCAGGGGGCACGGACGTCGGCTTGTGGGTGACCAAGCAGCAACAGCAGCTGCCGATCGTCGTGTACATCGGCGATGTCGCCGAGCTGCGCGCGGTGCGCAGCGAGTCCGGCTGGCTGGAGATCGGCGCAGCGGTATCGCTCACGCGCGGCGCCGCTGCGCTGTGCGAGCAGTATCCTGAGCTCGGCGAGCTGTTCGAACGCTTTGCCTCTCCGCCGATCCGCAACGCCGGCACGCTCGTCGGCAACATCGCGAACGGCTCGCCGATCGGCGACAGCATGCCGGCGCTGCTCGCGCTCGGCGCGCAGCTCGTGCTGCGCTGCGGAGCGCAGACTCGCGAGCTGCCGCTGGATGCGTTCTACCTGGGCTATCAGAAGAACGCGCTCGCGCCCGGCGAGCTGATCACCCACGTGCGTATTCCGTGGCGCGAGCCCGGAGCGCTCGTGCGCAGCTACAAAATCTCCAAGCGCTTTGATCAAGACATCTCAGCGGTGTGCGGTGCGTTCAGCCTGCAGCTCGCTGCGGGCCTGGTTAGCCGGATTCGGATCGCGTTCGGCGGCGTCGCAGCCACGGTCTCGAGCGCGCGGCAGTGCGAGCAAGCGCTGCAAGGCGCTTCTTGGAACGAAGCCAGCGTGCGGCAAGCGATGGACGCGCTCGACCGAGACTTCGCACCGATCGACGACATGCGGGCGAGCGCGGCGTATCGCAAGCTGGTCGTGCGCAACCTGCTGTACCGCTTCTACCTGGAGACCAGCCACAGCCAGCCGGTGCCGAACATCTACAGCGACGGGCGGTGGGCCGATGGCTGACGGTCGCCCGCGCGGTGGTGTCGGGCACCCGCTGCCGCATGACAGCGCGGAGCTGCATGTCAGCGGCGGCGCTGCGTACACCGATGATGTGCTCGAGCCGCGCGGTACGTTGCACGCGGCGATCGGTCTCAGCGAGCGCGCGCACGCTCGCGTTAAAACGCTGGACCTGAGCAAGGTGCGCGCTGCGCCGGGTGTCGTGGCGGTGGTCACGGCGCAAGAAGTGCCGGGCCTCAACGACTTCGGCGCGAAAGTGCACGACGATCCGATTTTGGCCGCGGACGAGGTGCAGCACATTGGCCAAGCGCTGTTTGCGGTAGCGGCCAAGACGGTGCGGCAAGCGCGGCGGGCAGTGCGGCTGGCGCGCGTCGAATACGAAGACTTGCCTGCGATCCTCGACGTTGAATCCGCGGTCGCGGCGCAGTCGTTTTTGATGCCGAGCGAGACGCTCAAGCGTGGTGACAGCAAGAGCGCGCTGAGCAAGGCGCAGCATCGTTTGCAAGGGCGCGTGAAGGTCGGCGGCCAGGAGCAGTTCTATCTCGAAGGGCAGGTCGCGTTGGCCATCCCGCGCGAGGCCGGCGACATGTTCATCTACAGCTCGACCCAGCATCCGGGCGAGGTGCAGATGGCGGTCGCGCACGCGCTTGGCAAGCAAGCCAAGGACGTGGTCGTCGAATGCCGGCGGATGGGTGGCGCGTTCGGTGGCAAGGAGAGCCAGCCGGCGCAGTTCGCGTGCATCGCCGCGTTGCTCGCCCACCAGACGAAACGCCCGGTCAAGCTGCGGCTCGATCGCGACGTGGACATGGTGATCACCGGCAAACGTCACGACTTCGTGATCGACTATGAGGTCGGCTTCGGCGACGACGGGCGCATTACCGGGATCGAATTCACGTTCGCGTCGCGTTGCGGGATGTCGCATGACCTGTCTGGGCCGATCAACGACCGCGCGATGTTCCACAGCGACAATGCGTACTTCCTCGAGCACGTGCAGCTGCTGTCGCATCGCTGCAAGACGAACACAGTGTCGAACACCGCGTTCCGAGGCTTCGGTGGGCCACAAGGCATGTTCGCGATCGAGCACGTGATCGATGAAATCGCGCGGTACTTGCAGGTCGACGCGCTCGCCGTGCGTAAGGCCAACTTCTACGGCGTGAACGAGCGCAACACGACTCACTACCACCAGGCGATCGAGGACAACGTCATTCACGAGCTTGTCGCGCAGCTCGAACAGAGCTCCGAGTACGCGCCGCGCCGCGCCGCGATCGCTGCCTTCAATCGCGAGAGCCCGGTGCTCAAGAAGGGGATCGCGCTCACGCCGGTGAAGTTCGGGATCTCGTTTACTGCGACGCACTTCAATCAGGCCGGCGCGCTTATCCATATCTATACGGACGGCACCGTGCACCTGAACCACGGCGGCACCGAGATGGGGCAGGGGCTCTTCATCAAGGTCGCGCAGGTGGTCGCCGAAGAGCTGCAGATCGATATCGACTGCATCAAGCTCACCGCGTCCGATACGAGCAAGGTGCCGAACGCGTCGGCGACCGCGGCGTCGTCGGGAGCGGATCTCAACGGCATGGCAGCGCAAGCGGCGGCGCGCACGCTCAAGGAGCGTTTGCTTCGCTTTGCCAGTGAGCACTTCAAGGTGCCGGAGGCCAGCGTGCGCCTTGCGCCCAACAGGGTGATCGCGGGCGACAACGAGCTCAGCTTTGCGCAGCTGGTCAACCTGGCGTGGTTCTCGCGCGTGTCGCTGTCCGCCACCGGGTTCTATCGCACGCCGAAGATTCACTACGACCGGGCCACGTTCAGCGGCCGGCCGTTCTACTACTACGCATACGGCGCCGCGGTATCGGAAGCGCTGATCGACACGCTGACCGGCGAGTATCGCGTCACCCGCGTCGACATCCTGCACGACTGCGGCAAATCGCTGAACCCCGCGATCGATCTGGGCCAGATCGAAGGCGGCTTCATTCAAGGCATGGGCTGGCTGACGACCGAGGAGCTGTGGTGGAATGCGCGCGGCGAGCTCAAGACGCACGCGCCGTCGACGTACAAGATCCCGGTGTGCTCGGACGTGCCCGAGGACTTCCGCGTTCGGCTGCTCGAGTCGGCGCCGAACCGTGAAGAGACCATCTATCGCTCGAAGGCGGTCGGCGAGCCCCCGCTGATGCTGGCGCTGTCGGTGTTCCACGCGATCAAAGACGCGATCGCGAGCACCGGCGATGGCAAGCACAGCCCGCGACTCGATGCGCCCGCGACGCCGGAAGCGGTGCTGATGGCGATCGAAGAGCTGCGCGCTCGCTGTCTCAAGCCGGAGCGGAAAGCCGTATGAAGGCGTGGCCAGAGCTCGCGCGTGAGAGCTTGGCTGATGGCCGGGCATGCGCGCTGCTCACGGTGACGCGCACCGAAGGCTCGACGCCGCGCGAGGCCGGCGCGCGGATGCTGATCTGCGGCGACGCGCAGCACGGCACGATCGGCGGCGGTAGGCTCGAGCACGACGCGACCGAACGCGCACGCACGCTGCTGGCGATGTCGCAACCCGGCGAGCTCGCGGTCACGCAGAGCTACAACCTCGGCGCCTCGCTCGGGCAGTGCTGCGGTGGCCGCGTCGAGGTGCTGATTCAACGGCTCGGCCGAGACGCGCTGCCCTTCGTCGAGCGCCTGATCGAGCTCGACGCAAAACGCGAGCGCTACGCATGCGCGCTCGTGCTCGAGCCGTGCGCAGCAGGCGGTATTCTGGCCGTGCAGCGGATCGTCGTAACCCGTGAAGGCAGCCTCGGAGCGCGAGCCGAGCATGGCGTCGATACGTTGGCCGTCGCCGAAGCGCAGCGCGCCTTGCTCGATGCGACGTGCCTGGTCGTGCCGCGCTGGCTCGAGCCGAGTCATGAAGAAGGCCGCGTCTTGCTCGAGCCCGAGCCGGCGCGCGGCCTTCGGCTCGTCTTGTTCGGGGCAGGTCACGTCGGGCGAGCGCTCGTGCAGGTGATCGGCCCGCTCGGCTGGCCGATCACCTGGGTCGAGACCCGCGACGATGCGTTTCCAGCGGAGCTTGCTGCAGGCATCAACACCATCGCGACCGATGTGCCGGAGGTTTGTATCGACGACGCACCGGCTCACAGCGCATTTCTCATCATGACCCACGACCACGCACTCGATCTGCAGCTGTGCGAGCGCGTCCTGGCGCGCACCGACTTCGTCTATTGTGGGCTGATCGGCTCGCGCACCAAGCGCACCAAGTTCGTGAACCGACTGAGCGCGCGCGGCTTCAGCGCCGAAGCGATCGAGCGCATCACCTGCCCGATCGGCTTGCCACAGCTCTCGGGCAAGGCGCCGTTCGAGGTCGCGATCGCGACGGCCGCGCAGTTGCTGCAGGTCGCGAACGGGGAGCGCAAGCGATGAGCATCGGCCTCGAACGTCTTACCGAGCAGGCGCATCGCGAGATCGAACAGCTCGACTATCCGCGTCGCGACTGGATGCCGGCGCGCAGCGCGCCCGACGGTACGTCGATCTACGACGTGATCATCGTGGGCGCAGGGCAGGGCGGTCTCGCAGCTGCGTTTGGTCTGATGCGCGAGCGCATTCGGAACATCCTCGTGCTCGACGAGAACCCGCTCGGCCGCGCCGGCCCGTGGCTCAACTTCGCGCGCATGCCCACGCTGCGCACGCCCAAGCACGTGCTCGGCCCGGACTTGGGCGTGCCGAGCCTGACGCCGCGTGCGTGGTTCGAGGCGCAGCACGGCGAAGGCAGCTGGGGCGGGCTCGGGCTGTTGCCGAAGGAAGACTGGGCTGCGTATCTCAACTGGTATCGCGTCACGCTGTCGTTGCCGGTGCAGGCCGACACGCGGGTCGGTGCGCTGCGCTATCGCGCGGACTTGCGCGCGTTCGAGGTGCCGTGCGAGCCGGTGGGTGCGCGCGCGGGCAGCGCGAGCCAGACGCTGTTGGCGCGCCGCGTCGTGCTCGCGACCGGCATCGAAGGCTCCGGCGAATGGACGGTGCCGGCGATGATCACCGACGCGCTGCCGCGCGCGCAGTACGCGCATACGCGCTGGGACATCGACTTCGAAGCGCTGCGTGGTAAGCGCATCGCCGTGCTCGGCGCGGGCGCTTCAGCCTTCGACAACGCGTCGACGGCGCTGGAGCGTGGCGCCGGCGAGGTGCGGCTGTTCTTCCGGCGCAAGCAACTGGTGAACGTCAACCCGTACCGCTGGGCGGAATTCGCGGGCTTTCTCGGCCATCACGGCGACATGCCGGACGCCGATCGCTACCGTTTCATCCACCAGATCCTTCGGATGGGCCAGCTACCGCCGACCGACACGTACCATCGTGCGACGCGCCTACCGAGCTTTCATCTCCAGCCGGGCGCAGGCTGGCGCTCGCTCGAGCGGCGCGGCGACAACGTCGTGATCCACACCGATGCCGGCGACTTCGAGACTGACTTCGTGATCGCCGCGACCGGCTTCGTCACCGATCTCAGCAAACGGGCCGAGCTGACGGAGCTGTGCTCGCAGATCGCGCTGTGGCGCGACCGCTACAGCCCGCCGGCCGGAGAGCGCAACGAAGATCTCGAGCGCCACCCGTACCTCGGCCCGCATTTCGAGCTCACCGAGCGGACCCCGGGCGCGGCACCCCACCTCGCGCATGTCTACAACTACACGTTCGGCTGTCTGCTTTCGCTCGGATTTGGCGGGGCCAGCATCTCCGGCATGAAGTACTCGATCCAGCGACTAGTGCGTGGCATCACCGGCTCGCTGTTTTGTGAGGATCGCGACCATCATTTCGCTACCCTGAGGGCATTCGACGAACGGGAGTTCTGAGCGATGGCCACGACCGAATCCGCGCGCTTCACCGGGCTGATCGACCTCGCGTCGGAGCGCCTCGGGGGCCGTGCGCTTTCGTGCAGCGATGACTTCTTCGCTGCGATGCAGAACATGCTCAAAGCGGAGAAGCCGGCGTTCGACCCGAACGCGTACACGGGCCGCGGCAAGGAGATGGACGGCTGGGAGAGCCGGCGCAAGCGCGAGCCCGGCTACGACCACTGCATCGTCGAGCTCGGTTGTGCGGGGCGCGTGATCGGCTTCGACATCGACACGAGCTACTTCCTCGGCAATCACCCGCCGTATGCGTCGGTGGAAGGCGTGATGGCGCCCAAGGGCAGCGACGTCGAGAGCCTGCAGCGCATGACCTGGCGCGAGCTGCTCGTGCAGTCACCGCTCGGACCCGGCTCGCAGAATCTGTTCATCTCCGGTGATGCCGAGCCGGTCAGCCATCTGCGCCTCAATATCTTTCCGGACGGTGGCGTGGCGCGCTTCCGCGCGTTCGGTCACGCGCTGCCCGATTGGTCGCGCGCGGCGATCGATAGCGAAGCGCTCGCGGCAGTACCCGCAGGCGTCGCCGCTGCTGATTGGGCCGACCTCGCGGCGATCACGTCCGGTGGAATCTCGATCGCGTGCTCCGACGCGTTCTACGGCCCCACCAACAACCTGCTCTTGCCTGGCCCGGCCGAGAACATGGGCGGCGGCTGGGAGACGCGGCGCAAGCGCAGCCCAGGGCACGACTGGGTGATCTTCCGGCTGGGCGCACGCGGCACGCCGCGCATGCTCGAGCTCGACACCCACTTCAACAAAGGCAACAGCCCTGCACGCGCTTCGCTCGAGGTGCTCGACTCGCCGCCGCAGCGCATCACCGACTTGATCGCGAGCACGGCCTGGCGAGCGGCGATGCCGGAGCTGGCGATCCGGCCGCATGCGCGCAACTTCTTCTGTCAGCAGCTCGACGTCGGCAGTGCCGTCACGTACCTGCGGCTCAACGTGATTCCGGACGGCGGCATGAGCCGCGTGCGGGTGTGGGGGACGCGCGATGCCTGAGGCGCATGCTTACTTGAACGGTTTGCCCGAAGCCGACGTGGCCGCGGCGCTGCGGCGTTGTTGTGGCGCCAAGCGCTGGGTCCAGCAGATGAGCGCGCTGCGACCGTTCGCTTCGAGCGAAGCGCTGTTTACAGCCGCTGAGCGCGTGTGGCGCGACCTCTCGGTCGAAGACCATCTGGAGGCATTCGCGCATCACCCGCGGATCGGTGCGACCCCGGACGAGCTGGAACGTCGCTTCGGTGCGACCGCGTGGCTCTCCGGCAAAGAGCAAGCCGGCGTGGTCGCCGCTACGACCGAGGTGCTGGAAGCGCTGCGTGAAGGTAACATCGCGTACCAGCAGCGCTTCGGCTTCGTGTTTTTGGTGTGCGCGACGGGCAAGAGCGCGAGCGAGATGCTGGCGCTTTTGAACGAGCGGTTGCCGCACGACCGGCTCATCGAGCTGCAGATTGCAGCGGCCGAGCACGCCAAGATCACACGGCTGCGCTTGGCAGGGCTCGGGTCATGAGCGGGCTCAGCAGCCACGTGCTCGACCTCTCGACCGGCAAGCCGGCAGCGGGCGTCATCGTGCGGCTCGAGCGCGTCGAGGGCGCAGGCTTCACGCACATCTCCGAGCAGCCGACCAACGACGACGGCCGCGTCGCCAACCTACTCGGCAGCGAGGCGCTTCATACCGGCACGTATCGGCTGACCTTCTTCATCGGCGCGTACTTCACCGCGCGCGGCGAGCCGGTGTTCTATCCGGAGGCGCAGGTGCTGTTCGTGGTCAGCGATGCGGCGCGCCACCATCACATTCCGCTGCTGCTCAGCCCGTTCGGATACTCCACGTATCGCGGCAGCTGAGCTTACGAGGAGCACGATGCTGTCCGACCAAGCCAAAGCCCACCTCGACGCGCTCGGTGAAGCCAATCGCGCGTTCGCGCTGACCTACCCGGGGGATTCACCGCTGCGCCAGCCCGTCCACACCGTGTACGGCGGCGCTCAGCTCTATCGCGCGGACAGCACGGTACGGCTCGGCGAGCTGGCGCGCGCCAGCATGGCTACGTACGCGCGCGATCCGAACGAGCTGGCGCACGGCGTAGGCTTTCTGCCCAGCCTCGCGAGCACGGTGTTTCAGCGCGTGCAGGACAAGCTCGCGCGCGAGCCAGTCGAGGATTTTCGCATCGACTTCGAGGATGGCTTCGGCGCACGACCCGACGATGAAGAGGATGCGGTCGCGCGCCAGGCCGCCAAGGAAGTCGCGAAGGCCCTGCGGGACAGCACGCTTCCGCCGTTCATAGGCATTCGCATCAAGTCGTTCAACGAAGAATGGAAGGCGCGCGGCGCTCGCACGCTCGATCTGTTCCTCGAGACGCTGCTCGAGGCGACCGGCGGCAAGCTCCCGCCCAACTTCGTCGTCACGCTTCCGAAGGTGTACCTCGCAGAGCAACCCGCCACTTTGGTGCGCTTGTTCGAGCTGCTCGAGACCCGTCACGGTCTGCCCGCAAAGACCTTGAAGCTCGAGCTGATGATCGAGCTCACGCAATCGCTGCTCGGGCCGGACGGCCGCTCGCCGCTGCCCGGCTTTCTCGCGGCGTGTGAAGGTCGCTGCACCGCCGCGCACTTCGGCACCTACGACTTCACCGCGTCGTGCAACATCACCGCCGCGTATCAGACCATGGCGCATCCATGGTGCGACTTCGCCAAGGGCATGATGATGATGGCCTACGCGGGCACGGGCATCTTCTTGTCCGACGGCGCGACCAACGTCATGCCGGTCGGGCCGCATCGCGGCGCGCAGCTTTCGCCGGCCGAAGAGCAGGAGAACCGTAGCGTCGTGCACAACGCGTGGCAGATCGCGCATCGGCATATTCGGCATTCGCTGACCGGTGGCTTCTACCAAGGCTGGGATCTGCATCCCGCGCAGCTGCCGGTGCGCTACGCCGCTTGCTATGCGTTCTTTCTCGAAGGCTTCGCGCAGGCGGCCGAGCGCTTGCGCGCGTTCATCGACAAGGCGGCGCAAGCGACCCTGGTCGGCGATGTGTTCGATGACGCCGCGACCGGACAAGGCTTGCTCAACTACTTCCTGCGCGCGCTCAACTGCGGCGCGGTGGATCTCGATGACCTCGCGCAGACCGGGCTGACCAAAGAAGAGTTTGGGCTGCGATCGTTCGCGCAGATCCTCGCCGCGCGCCGCACGCGGCTTGCGGCGACACCATGATCAAGAAGGCGCTGCGCAGCACGCGTGTGGTCACGCCGCACGGCGTGGAGGCGGCGGTCGTGCACATCGATGAAGCCGGCCGGATCGCCGACATCGCGACCCGCGCGGCGCCTGGCTACGAGCTGATCGACTACGGCGAGCTCGCGATCTCACCAGGCCTCGTCGATAGCCACATCCACGTCAACGAGCCGGGCCGCACCGAGTGGGAAGGCTACGCGACGGCGACGCGCGCAGCGGCCGCCGGCGGCGTGACCGCGGTGATCGACATGCCGCTCAACAGCATCCCGGCGACGACTACCGTCGAGGCGCTCGCGCTCAAGAAGGCCGCGTGCGCCGAGCAGTGTTTCGTCGACGTCGGCTTTTGGGGCGGCGTGGTGCCGGGCAATGCCGGTGAGCTGGCCGGCCTCGCGCAAGGCGGCGCGCTCGGTTGCAAGGCGTTCATGATCGAGTCGGGCGTCGACGAGTTTCCGTTCTCGCGGCGCGATGATCTGCGCAAAGCGATGCCGATCCTGCGCGAGCACGGCTTGCCACTGCTCGCCCACGCCGAGCTCGACCTCGGCGCCGATGTGCACGAGCAGAACCCGCGTCGCTATCGGAGCTACCTCGAGTCGCGGCCGAAGGCTTGGGAAGACGCTGCGATCGCGCTGCTGATCGAGCTAGCGCAAGAGACCGGTTGTCACGTGCACGTCGTGCACTTGTCCGCAGCGTCGAGCCTCGCGCAGATCGTCGCCGCCAAAGCGGCCGGCGTGCCGATCACCGTCGAGACCTGTCCGCACTATCTGTGCCTCGAAGCGGAAGCGATCCCCGATGACGGCGTCTTGTTCAAATGCTCGCCGCCGATCCGGGAGCACGACAACCGCGAGCAGCTGTGGCGCGGCGTGCTCGACGGCGCGATCGACTTCGTGGTCACCGATCACAGCCCGTGCGCGCCGCATCTGAAGCATGCGCCGGGCGGGTTGCCCGATGCGTGGGGTGGGATCGCGTCGCTCCAGCTCGGCCTGCCGCTGCTGTGGACCGAGGCGAGCGCACGTGGCGCCGGGCTGGTCGATCTGGCCGCCTGGACGAGCTCGCGGGCTGCCCGCTTCGCCGGCGTCGGTACGCATAAGGGCTCGATTTCACGGGGCTTTGATGCCGATCTGGTGGTCTGGGACCCGGACGCCGAGACCGAAGTCGTCCCCGAGAGCTTGTTCTTCCGCCACCGGCAGCAGTCTCCTTATATAGGAGCTCGGTTGCGCGGCCGGGTGCGGCACACCTGGCTGCGCGGCTCCGAGATCTTCGACGGCACCGCGCTGGTCGGTGCGCCGACCGGGCGGCTCCTGCTCGGCCGCGATCAACCGCTGGGTGCGCCCGCATGACGACCACCGCATACCGCGCCAGCTTGCTCGACTACACCGGCGATCCCGCGATCGACACCGGCGCAACGCGCTATGTCGCAGACGGCCTGCTCGTCGTGCAGAACGGCCGCGTGGTCGGGCATGGCGAATACGCCGCGGTGCGCGCGTTGCATCGCGACGCGCAGGTGATCGATCACAGCGGCAAGCTGATCTTGCCAGGGCTGATCGACGCGCACGTCCACTACCCGCAGACGACGATGATCGCTTCGTACGGCGCGCAGCTGCTCAGCTGGCTCGAGCAGTACGCGTTCCCGACCGAGCTGGGCTTCGCCGATCGCGCGCACACTGACGTGATCGCGAAGTTCTTTTTAGAGGAGCTGCTCCGGAACGGCACGACGACCGCGGTCGTGCTGTGCACCGCCCATCCTCAATCGGTCGACGTGCTCGCCGAGCGGGCGGTGCAGCTCGGCATGCGGCTCGTGCTCGGCAAGATCTGCTCGGATCGCAACGTGCCTGATGGGCTGCGCGATACGGCACAGACCGCATACGACGACAGCAAGGCGCTGATCGAGCGCTGGCACGGCCGCGAGCGGCTCTCTTACGCGCTGACGCCGCGCTTTGCGCCGGCGTGCACGGATGCCGAGCTCGAGGCGATCGCGCAGCTCCATCGCGAGCACCCGACGACGTACGTGCACACGCACCTCGCCGAGAACAAGCAGGAGCTGGCCTGGGTGGCCGAGCTCTATCCGGGCGTGCGCAGCTACACCGAAGCGTACGCGCGCTTCGGCTTGCTGACCGAACGTTCGATCTTCGCCCACGGCATCCACCTCGATGACGCCGACCTCGCGGGCCTCGCCGCGGCACGCTCCACGATCGCGTTTTGCCCGACCAGCAACCTGTTCTTGGGCAGCGGCCTCTTTCCCTTGTCGCGGGTGAAGCGCGCCGGTGTTCCGATCGCGATCGCGACCGATGTCGGTGCGGGCACGAGCTTCAGCGTGCTGCGCACCTTGAGTGAGGCGTACAAAGTGATGCAGCTCCAGGGCGACTCGCTGTCGGCGCACCAAGCGCTGCACCTGGCGACGCTCGGCAGCGCCGAGAGCCTGAGCCTTGGCGAGCACATCGGCAATTTCCTGCCGGGCAAGGAAGCCGACTTCATCGTGCTCGACGAGGCGGCGACCCCGCTGACCGCGTTGCGCTCGCAATACGCTCGGACGCTCGAGGAGCGGTTGTTCGCGCTGCTGATGCTGGCCGACGACCGCGCCGTGGCCGCCACGTACGTTCGTGGCGAATGCGTGCACACGCGGGTTCCCGGCCGTGCCGAGATCGGATAGCAAGCGCGCCATGCTTTCCGCGTTGTTGCTCGTGGCCGTCATGCTCGCGGCCGGTGCCTTGCTGGCGCGCACTGGCGTGTTCAGCGACGCCGCCGCCGACGTGATCAACCGCTTCGTGGTGTACGTGTCGCTGCCGGCGTTGGTGCTGCACGTCGTGCCCAAGCTGGAGTGGCGACCGGAGCTCGCGCTGCTCGTGTTGGTGCCGTGGGTCACGCTGCTGATCGCCGCGCTCGTGATCATCGGCGCTGCGCGCGCATCGCAATGGCCGCGGCCGGTCGTCGGTGCGCTGCTGTTGTGCGCACCGCTCGGCAATACCTCGTTTCTGGGCTTCCCGTTGATCGCGGCGCTGCGCGGGACAGAAGCGGTGCACTACGCGGTCATCTACGACCAGCTCGGGTCGTTTCTCGCGCTCTCGACCTACGGTCTATTCGTGCTGGCGAAATTCTCCGGCGACGTCGCGCCCACGTTTGCGATGATGGTCAAGCGCGTCGCGCTCTTCCCGCCGTTCATCGCGCTCGTGCTCGCGCTCTCTCCACTCACGCTTCCGGATGCGCTCGACCCGGTGCTCGCACGCATCGGCGACACGCTCTCTCCGCTCGCCATGTTCGCGGTCGGCTTGCGCTTGCGCTTGCGCCCACCGCCGGAGCGCTCGGCGCTCGCGTTCGGCCTCGGCGTAAAGATGCTGCTCGTACCCACCTGCGCGCTCGCGATCGTGCGCGCGCTCGGCGCATCGGATTTACCTGCGGACGTCGCGGTGCTCGAGGCTGCGATGCCACCGATGCTTTCTGCCGCAGCGTTGGCCAGCATGGCGGGCCTTGCGCCCGAGCTGTGCGCGTCGCTCGCGGGCTACGGCATCGTCGTGGCGTTCGTGCTCGTTCCACTGCTCTCGGCTGCGCTCTAGGCGCAGCATCGGAAATCCAACACGCATTGACGAGCCGAGACTCAGCCTCATGTTTTCCCGCGTGATCGACATTCGCATCTACACCACGCCGTCTTGCGGCTACTGCCACGGCGTCAAGCATCTGCTCTCGTCCAAGGGCGTTTCGTATTCCGAGGTCGATGTGTCAGGCGACCACGCCAAGCGCCGCTGGCTGGCAGAGACCAGCGGTCAGCGCACCGTCCCCCAGGTCTTCATCGAAGGCCGGCCCTATGGCGGCTATACGGATCTCGTCAAGCTCGACCGCCAAGGCCGGCTGGATGAGATCCTCAAGCTCAACGGCGAGCTCTAGCGAGAGCGCTACGCGCCGAAGCCGTACATCGCGGCCAGGCGGGCTGGATTCGCGACGCCGTGGTGCTCGAAGAACACGCGCGCAGCGCGCGCTTTCTCGGCGTCGCCGAGCTCGCCCAAGCGCCGGTGCACGATGGCACGATAGGCCGGCATCGCTGCGCTAAGAAACAGCGCGTCCGCCGAGCGCAGCGCGGTGCATGTCGCGCTGACATCGCCGCGCGTATCTGCGATGCCGGCCCTTAGCAGCGCGGCGTATGCCGATGCGACGTCGCTCGCCCCGGCTTGCAGCCTGCGCGCCGCGCCGTCGGCGTCCTTGAGCGCTTGCCGGCGTTCGCTGCCTGTAGCCAGGCGCGCAAGGTTGATCGCGCACTGACCACGGCGCAGCTGATACTCGATCCGCGTCGAGTAGATCTTGAAGTTCTTGCCGAACCGGCCGAGCTCGCGCTCGAGCTCGAGGATGCGGCGCCACGCGATCTGCGGGTGGCCCGCGTACAGCTCGACGACGATCAAGGCGGTGATGTAATCCTTGCGAGCCTGCGCCGGGACGCTCTCCATGATCGCGCGCATGCGATCGCACGCCGCCGCCATGTCGCCGTCTTCCATCAGCGTCGCAACGCCGTTGAACGTCGCGACCTGCAGCTCAGCGAAGTGGTCGCGTCGCGCCATCGCACGGTCGAACGGCTCGATCCTGTTGCGCAACTGTGGAAAATCGCCGAGCGCGGTCAGCGCGACCAAACCGTAGGTGCGCGCGAGCGCGAGCTCGAAGCTCACGCCGGTGCAGCGAGTCGACAGCATCTCCGCGGCTTCGTCCGACGCCGCGAGCGCCTCGTGCTGGCGATACGCTTGATGGTGGATGCCCGCCTCCGTCAGCTTCACGTATGCCCGCGAGTAGTCGTCGCACGCGAGCGCGCGCGCAGCGTGGATGTGCTCCAGCGCCTTCGCGTGCTGCTGCGGCCCGTTCAGGACGAGCGTTAGGCCATAGAACGCCCGAGCCTTCGCCACGGCGTTAGGGTCGCCTGCGCGCAAGCTGCGTTGCGTGAACTCGAGCGTGTAGAACGCGAACCGCAACGGGTCGACGATCCACAAGCTCGAGGCCGCGCTCCAGCACGCCGAGAGCAATGGCAGCTCTCGCTCCAGCGCCGAGCCATGCCGCTCGGTAAAGCGAAATTTGCTGGCGCGCGTCGTGATGGCGCGCTTGAGCACGCCGAGCACCAGCGCTGCGTTGCTCTCCGGGTACGGCAGGCCCACGCCGCGGATCACGCTGCGGAGCAGCGCTTGGCCGCGCGCGTAGTGGCCGGCTTGCAGTAACTGTTGTGCGGCACGGCGCTGCAGCTCGAGCGCGAGCTCGGGCTGAGCGCCGCTGGCCGCCTCGAGGAAAGCCTCGGCGGCATCGGCGCCGCGGCCCGCATCGACCAGCGCTTGGCCGCGCTTCTGCAGCAGCTGGCGATGCTTCGCCACGCCGTGCGGGAGCAGCTCGAGCGCGAGCGCATAGAGGCGCGCGGCGCGATCGAACGCGAACGCCGCGGCAGCACCGTCAGCGGCCATGACCGCGAACGGCGCTGCACGCGCGGGTTGATCCGCTTCCACATAGTGTCCGGCGATCAGCTCGGGGTTCGATGTGCCTTCGCGCTCGAGCGTCTCGGCCAGCGCGAGGTGCACGGCGTGCGCACGCGGCGCCGGGATCCGCGCTGCGAGGATCTCGCGGATGCGATCGTGCGCACACTCCACCGTGTCGCCGGTGCGTACCCCGTGGGTGCGGATCAAGCGCTCGCTGCGCAGTAGATCCAGGACGCGATCCGACGACGAGAGCTCGGCGGCGGCCAGCACCAGGCGCTGCGGCAGCGGTTGTGCCGCGAGCGCTACGACCTCGAGCACGCGCTGCTCGCCCGCGCTCAAGTCTGACAGCCGTGCCTCGACGACCTGCGAGAGCGAGGGTGCGTCGGCCAGCGGATGCGTCCGCTCGATCGCGTGTGCTCGGCGATAGGAGAGCAGCTCGACGATGAACAGCGGGCTGCCCGCCGCTTCGCGGGCGATATCTCGCGCGAGGGCCGCGGCTTCGGTGGGCGTGACCGCGTCCTTCAGCCATTCGATGGCCAGCTCTTCGCTCTGGCTCGGGTTCAGCGGTTGCAGCTCGATCTCGTCGACCACGATCTCGCTGCGCTCGCGCATCACCGCCAGGTGGCGAAGGAACGCGCTTTGATCTTGGTCGTTGCTGCGGTAGCTGCCGAGGAAGAGCAGCGCCGGCGCGCCGGGTGGCTGCAGCAGCTCGAACAGCAGCTCGGCGCCGTCGACATCGCCCCACTGCAGATCGTCGACGTACAGGACGACCGCTGCGAACGTCGCCATACGCGCCAGCAAGTGCTTGAGCGCGCCGAAGGCGCGGAAGCGCAGCTCGTGGGCCTCCGCGATCGGTGCCGGCTCTTGCTCGGGACACAGCGCCGAGAACGCGGGGAAGACCTGCGCCAGCGTCGCGAGATCGCTGGGCATCACCAGCACGCGTTGGTGCGACGGTAACGCCTTGAGGTGCGCCGCGATCGCGTCGGCCAGCGTGTCGAACGCTTTGTATGGCACGGCCTCGCGTTCGTAGCAGCGCGCTTGCAGCACGAGCGTTCCAGGCTCCCGCGCGACGCCGGTCAAGAACTCTTGGATCAACCGGCTCTTGCCGCTGCCGGACACGCCGCGCACCAGGATCGTCGCGGCCTGGCCCGACGCGGCAAGGTTGAAGGCAGCGCGCAGCCGTGTGATCTCCGCGTCTCGGCCGACCAATGGTCCTTCGGGTAAGCGCAAGCTCGGCGCTTTGGGCACGCCCGACAAGCGCGGCATGGTGCCGCCCAAGAGCGCGCGGATCTGCTCGGCCGTCGGGCGCTCACTCGGCTCGTCCTGCAACAGCGCCATGCACAGCTCGCACAGCTCGGTCGGTATGCCGCGCGCATAGGTCGCGATCGGCGTCGGCGGGACCTCGCACTTGGCGTCGAGGATCTGATCGGGCGTGCCTTCGAAGGGCAGCCGTCCGGTCAGCACCTCGTACAAGATGCAGCCGATCGCGTACCAGTCGCTGGCGCGCTCCGCGGGCTCGCCCGCCGCCTGCTCCGGTGCCATATAGGCCGGCGTCCCTGCGATCTCTCGCCGGTGCGGGCGGGCATCGAGCGATGATTCGGGCTCCGGTTGCGGGATGACCAGACCGAAATCGAGCACCACCACGCGGCCGCGCGAGTCGACCATGACGTTGCTGGGCTTGAGGTCGCGGTGGAGCTTGCCCGCGGCGTGGATCGCGCACACGCCGTCGACCAGCTGCTGAAGCACGTCGCGCACGCGTTCGAGCGGAGCGATGCGCAGGCCGTCCAATACCTCGGATTCATCGAGCACGTCGCTCGCCGGCATGCTCGGGCGTTCCACGCGCACCCTGACCGTGCTGGGATCGATCGTCAGCATCCCGCGCAAGTGTTTGAGCAGATTGGTCCCTTCGACCAGCTCCATGGTGAAGAACCAGCGGTCGCCGTCGGCGAACAGCTCGTGCAGCTGAGCGAGGTTCGGATGGGTCACGTCGGTCAGCGCGCGAAACTCGGCCTTGAGCAGAGTGATATGCGCCGGCGACATGTCGTTGAGGATCTTGAGCGCGACGCTCCGCTTTTGCTCACGATCGTAGGCGCGGTACACGCTGCCCATGCCGCCGCGGCCGATCCGTGCCTCGATTCGAAAGCGGCCGCCGAGCAGCTCTTCGCCTTCGCGCAAGGCCCGCGCGGTTGGAACAGCCGTCAGCGCGCGCGCCTTGCGCGCCAAGCTCTCGAGCGCACGGTCGTCGAACGGCTCGGGCTGCACTACACCCCGCGGTACTGTTACTTCGTCGCGCTTCATGCCAACCGATAGATTTCGCGACCGGGACCCATGGCGAGATCGAATTTGAACTGCACGTTGAGGATCGACTGCGCGCGTTGCCAGCCGTCCTTCAGGTCCGTGGTCTTGAGGCCGCACACCGACACTACGTCGTGGCTCGGCCAAAATTTGATGTCGACTGCGTAGTTGCCGGCGATCATCGCCGCGCTCACCTCGGAGGTCGCGCTCGATGGCGTCTCCACGATCGCTTGATAGCTCGCGGTCTTGTCGCCCGTGACCGTCGGCGTCTGTTTCAAGCCGGCCAACAGCTGCTCGCCGCTGAGCAGCTCATCGAGCAGCTCGAGATCGCGCTCCCAGTCGCCGCCGCGCGCGCTCGCACGCAGCGCATCCTTCAGGCCACCGCTGATCTGCTTACTGCCGCGCCAGCGCACGGCGTGATCACCGAACGAGTCGCGGTCCTGCGCGCTCACTCGCACCAGCGGCGCCATCTTGGCCGCGATGTCGCGCTCGAGCACCGAGACCACGGTATCGACGGCGAACTTGGCGGGCTCCGACGCGCGCTTAGGGCTGTGCAGCTCCGCGAAGCTCTTCTCGAGGCCGTAGACCTCGCGTCCGCACGCCACTGCCACGGCGTTGTCGATCCACATGTACGGTTGATACCAGACGAACCGATCGAGCTCGAACCGACCGCCGACATTTCTGCCCGCCATCAGCGGAATCCAGATCGCGAAGTCGCGCTCCTCCATCCAGCCCTTGTCGGCGGCTCCGACCGGGTGGGCCTTGCTGAGGTGCGCGGCGACGAACACCGCGAGCGGTACCAGCGGCTTGTACACGGTAGGCCCGAGGTTCAGGTACTTGTCACAAAGCAGCTTCAGAGCAGGGCGCTGCGCCTGCATCACGAAGCAGCTCATCGTGACACCGCTGGCAGCGAGCGGCGGGAGCGACAGCAGGTCGCCAGGTCGGGGAATGTACGGAACCTCCGGGACTGGATCGCGGCGCAACGAGTAGCCGGGGCGCGGCGCCAGCGGCGGTTTTGGCTCGGGTCGCTGGCGCTCGCGGCTTCCTTGCTCATCGAGCCAATCGCCGATGATGCGCTGCGGGTAGCCGCAGATCGCGCGCGACGCGAGCATGCCCGTCATCGTCGCCGCTTCCGCGCAGCCGGTATTGATGGAGTTCAGCGTCCAGTCGCCGGTCAGAATGAGGTTGTCGTAGCCCGACTGCTCAGACCTGAGCCGCGCGCGCGTCGCACCCGCCGCTGTCAGCACGTAGCGATCGGACGGATTCCAGTCGGCGACCCAAAACTGGGCGTCGAGCCGCGCGATGCCCTCGCGCCCTTGTGGATCGACGAGCCAGTCGTAGTTGAGCTCGTTCGGATTGTTGGTCTGTCCGGCGTATGGCCAGATCTGGCGCGTCTGGGTGCGCAGCCACTCACCGAGGTTCTGGCGCGCGCGTTCGAGCTGCCCGAACGGATAGGCGTGATCGGTGCGCGGCGGAGGCTTGAAGCCCGGCGGATCGGCGAGCCGCGAGCACAGGTAAGCGATGCTGCCCACGGGATGTCCGATCTCACTCCAGCGCTCGCGCACGATCAGGTGGCTCATGTCCGACCACGTGTCGTAAGGCTCGGCGTACGGGATCACGACCGGCCGCTGCATCGGCCAGCCCATCGCGTTCAGGGTCGGCCGGAACCACAGCTGCGCGCCCTGCGTCAGCGTGGTCTGCACGGTGTCGACCATCGTCTTGAACTTCGGGTTATCGGTGTCCGCGATCAGATCCTCGCAGATATAAGGAAACGCACCGATGCCGATACCGAGCAGACATAGATCGAAGTCGACGCCTTTGCGCAGCCGCTGAACGCCGCCGCGATCCGTCCACTTCGTCCACCAGTTCTCGAGGCCGTACTCGTCCGGATGCTCGCGCTGCAAGCGCTTGAGCTCTTCGCCCTCCGCGAGCTGCTCGTAGCGCGGCTCACTCGGCCAACATGGCAAGCCGTTGACGGTGATCAACGGGTCGTAGCTCGACACGCCCTCGGCCAACGTGACCTGCCGACCGATCACGATCTCCTCGAGTAGACGCTTACCCTGAGCATCCTTGTCGCTCAGCTTGAGCTGATCGACGCGCGCGAACAGCTCAAGCTGAGCGACAAGGATGCTCAGGGTCGTGTAGAGCGGCGCAAAGATCGTGTCGCCCATGCCGGCTTGCAGCTCCCACAGCACGGCGCCCTTGTACGTGAACAGCATGCGCATGCAGGCGTAGAGCGTCGTGCCCGCTGCGCCGGTCGCGCCGGTCGCGAAGCACGCCGAGTAGAGCGTGCGGACCGGCGCCGACGCGATCATCAGGTCGGAGCCGCCGTGGCGCTTCAACCAGGCGCAGAAGTCTTCGTCATCGACGTCGTGCCAATGCGCGGGCGGGATGAGCAGTCCGTCCTCGATCATGCCGATCGTCACCGTCGCCGCCAGATCCAGCGAGATGAACAGCTTGTACGTCTCGAAATCAGACGTGATCTCCGGCGCCAGCTCGCGCGCGACCCAGCGCCGAAACCGCGCGAGCAGCCACGACAGCTGCTTGTGCCGCGCCAAGCCGTGCTCACGCGCGTCGCGTGGCAAGCGCTTGGCCAGCGCCAACGCGGTGTGCAGCGCGAGCGCTTCGAGATCGCGCAGTGGTGTCCCGAGCATCTCGAACAGCGACTGTCCGAGATCGAGCGCCGACTGCATTCCGCCTGCGGTCGCGTTCTGCAGCAGGCTGTCGATCGCCGCGCGGTGGTCGCCGAGCCGTTGCTCGTGCTTGCGCCACCACCACTGGTCGAACATGTCGGCCGCGAGCTCGAGCACCATCTGTAGATAACTGAACGGGCTCGGCAGCTCGCTCCACTGGCCCGTGCTCTGTCCGAAATCCGGAAACGGCTCGCTCCACTCGCCCGGCGTCTGACCATTGCGCGGAAACGGCAGCGGCCAGTGATGCCACGTATCGTTCAGCCATTCTTCCATCACGATCAGGTCGCGCGGCTTGAACGCGTCGCGCCATGTCGCGAGCGGCTCCTCCGGCCCGCGGCCGAGCTCTTGATAGCAGCGCCGCACGATGCCCATCGCGTTCTCGTAGAACCCGAAGAACACGTGCAGTCCGTGCTCTTCGATTCGATCCGCGACCTCTTGATTGCGCCCGCTCGCGCACTTGCCACCGAGCCGGAAGCCCATCTGATAGACGGTGATGCTGTAGCGGTCGCTCCAGCCTGGCACGCTCGTCAGCTCGAACACCGCGGTGAGCGCAGAGAGACCGCCGCCCAGGACGGCGATGCGTTGTTTGGAGTCAGCCATTCGTCATCGAGCCCTTTCGGCAGCGCGGCTGTTAGGCAGCGCATCGCGACTTCGACGTGACGATTCTACACAACTCGATCTAGCCAACGTTCATCACAAACAACGCGCCGCGTTGCGCGCAACGAACCAGAGTGTGCGATTCGTCGGCGCTCGGCCCACCGCGTTCGAGCGCTCGTCGAGCGAGATTCATCGGCCGTCTCCGGCCAATTGCTTGCCGGTACGGCCAGGGCTTGGCCGCTTCTGTGCGCGCTGGCGCTGGATGGTTGACACCGGATCCAAGTCCGTGTCAGAGCATGCGTGTTAGTGAACAGTGTTGTTGATTAGCAGTGCCTGATTGGCCAGCGTGGGGAGTGACATGACGTGCGAGCCGACGCAGACGCCTGATGACTTCGACATCCCCGCGTTGCGAGAAAAGTACCGTCACGAGCGCGACAAGCGACTCCGTTCGGAAGGCCAAAAGCAATACGTACGGACCGCCGAGGACTTCGCCGATCAGTACGAGCACGACCCGCACATGCCGGTGGTGCCGCGCCAGCCGATCTCCGAGGACCTCGACGTCGCGATCCTCGGCTCGGGCTGGTCAGGATTGCTCGCCGGTTACCACCTCAAGAAGGCCGGCGTCAGCACGTTCCGGAACATCGATCTGGCCGGCGACTTCGGTGGTTGTTGGTACTGGAACCGCTACCCCGGCCTGCAGTGTGACAATGACTCGTATTGCTACATCGCGTTGCTCGAAGAGATGGGCTTCATGCCATCGAAGAAGTTCGCTGACGGCCACGAGATCCGCGAGCACATGCAGCGGATCGCGAAGCGCTTCGAGCTCTATCAAGGCGCGCTGTTCCATACGCTCGTCCGCAGCATGCGCTGGGACGACTCGATCAAGCGCTGGCGGCTGACCACGAACCGTGGTGACGATATCCGCGCCCGCTTCGTAATCATGGCGTGCGGCCCGCTGAACCGACCGAAGCTGCCGGGCATCCCCGGGATCCGAAGCTTCAAGGGGCACACGTTCCACACCGCGCGCTGGGACTACGAGTACACCGGTGGCGACCAGAAGAACCCCGTGCTCGACAAGCTCGCGGACAAGCGCGTGGCGCTCGTCGGCACGGGTGCGACCGCAATTCAGGTCGTGCCTTTCCTCGGTCGTTACGCGAAGCAAGCATACGTCGTGCAGCGCACGCCATCGGCCGTGGACGAGCGGTCGAACCCGCCGACCGATCCCGAGTGGTTCAAGAGCCTGGAGCCCGGCTGGCAGAAGAAGCGGCAGGCGAACTTCAACCGCGGAACGAACGAAGCGCTGCGCCCGGGCGAGCCGGACATGATCTGCGACTTCTGGACCGAGCTCAGCCGCAACATCCGCGCGCGACTCGAGGCCATGGGTTGGCCCAAGCTCTCGCCGGCGCAGTATCTGGAGCTGCGCGAGCAGGAAGACTACAAGGTGATGGAGCGGCTGCGCCGCCGCGTCGACACCGTCGTCACGGATAACGAGACGGCCGAAGCGCTGAAGCCTTACTACCGGTTCGGCTGCAAGCGCCCGTCGTCGAGCGACAGCTACTACGAGGCATTCAACCGCCCGAACGTGAAGCTGCTCGACGTATCGTCGACGCGCGGTCTGCAAGGGATGACGGAGACGGGCATCGTCGCCAACGGTGTCGAGTATCCGGTCGACTGCGTGATGTTCGCGAGCGGCTTCGAGGTCACGAGCGAGCTCAGCATCCGTTGGGGCATCGAAGTGATCGAGGGCCGTGACGGCGCTTCTATCTATGACCACTGGGCCGACGGCTACAAGACGCTCCACGGCATGACGACCCATGGCTTCCCCAATCAGTTCTTCATCCAGTTCACGCAGGGCGGTTTGAACGCGAGCATCCCGGCGACGTTCGAGCAGCAGGGCAATCACATCGCGTACATCATCAAGACGAGCTTGGAGCGCGGCTACAAGAGCGTGGAGTGCAGCCAAGACGCTCAGGATGCGTGGGTCAAGATCATCCGCGAGACCGCGATCGACAACTCGGCGCTGCTCGCGGAGTGCACGCCCGGTTACTACAACAATGAGGGCGAAGAGAAGCGCCGCTGGTTCTTGGGCGAGCCGTATGGCCCGGGCTTC